>Ga0316221_1002190_pt1 | contig 18032 bp, 13 predicted proteins | sample TBH18007metaG_FD_206003 | JGI IMG/M metagenome (GOLD analysis project Ga0316221, IMG submission 206003) | Freshwater microbial communities from Trout Bog Lake, Wisconsin, USA - TBH18007 | ecosystem: Environmental > Aquatic > Freshwater > Lake > Hypolimnion/Profundal zone | place: USA: Wisconsin... | reverse complement strand
CATCAATGTTAGAATACTTGTGCATACTAACGCCCATACTGTCCTTATCCTTGCTTTGTTCATATTATTCATATGTACCTCCTGGGGTAAAGAGTAGAACTTAATAGTAACATAGATCAAAAACCATGTCAAACCACCCGTTTACCTTGCGTTCACTTTACATGAATTATTACTTGTGATACAATCAGAAAGGTTTGTGGGGGCTTTTCACTGGAACTCATAATAACGGAGATATTTCTCTTGCAATTATAGTCCAAAGCTTCCCTTACAACCTGTAAAAATTAATTTTTTTATGGGGGGTAGGGGGGCTTTGCCTAAAATCTTTAATTGCTGGAGATATTCATGAAAAATAAATTAAATATATAATATATAGTATAATAAGGTATAATGAAAGTTTCTTTTACTGGTGACGCAATGCGTTACATGTCTAAAAATGCAGGTTATGGTCAAGCAGCAGAAATGATTTATAGATCATTTACTAAACTTGGTGTTAACTGTGGATTTGAGATTGATAATCCAGATATTGAGATTTCTTGGTCTGATCCTTGGAATCATAAATTTAAAAATAAAAATGCTTATAAAATTGCTTATTCTGCTTGGGAGTCTACTGGATTAACAGAAGATCAAATTAAAAATTTTGAACAAGCAGATGAAATCTGGGGAACATCTCCTTGGGTGGCAAATGTTTTTAAACATTATTTTCCAGATAAACCAGTATTTTACTACAAACATGGAATTGATGAAAGATTTGTTCCAAAAAAAAGAACTTCAACTCATGAACCATTTACATTTTTGCATATAGGTGAACCTTTTGCTAGAAAAGACGCTCAAATGCTTACAGAGGCTTTTATAGAGCTATTTGGGGATGATCCAAATTACAGGCTTATAATGAAAGCAGCAAGAATGAATACTGTTAAGATAAAAGATAAATGGGGCTACTGGTCTTCCCCGTCAGCACTTTATGATAATGTTATATGTATTGATACTTTTTTTACAAATGATCAAATGCTTGATCTTTATAAAATATCCGACGTATTTGTTTACCCTTCTTGGGGAGAAGGCTTTGGTTTTCAACCGCTAGAAGCACTAGCAACTGGAATGCCAGTTATCAGCACAGCAGATTGGGCGGATTACAAAAAGTATATTCCATTTGTAATAGAAACAGAGTTGTCAACAAATCCTTGGCAAGATATTCATCCAGGATTTATGTATAAACCAAACAAGGATAGCTTAAAAGAACAAATGGTTAATTGTGTTAATAGCTACGAAAATGTTGCACAAGATACATTTAAAAAATCTTTTGAAATTCATCAAGAATACGATTGGGTTAAGGTTACAGAACCAATTGTTCAAAGATTAAGAAATATATATAAAAAACTTTAAATCTTGATTTTCAAAGTGCCAGTATGGTACACTTAAAACTCAATCAAAAAACTAGGAGAAACAATGTCTAATTCAATCGAAAACCCATATGAAAACTTTATTGCATTGTCTCGTTATGCGAGATGGCTTGAAGATGAAAATCGTCGTGAAACATGGGGTGAGACTGTAGACCGTTACTTTAGCTTTATGGTTAATCAACTTGAAACAAAGCATAACTATAAGCCAGATCCAAAGCTTGTTGAAGAATTGCGTGATGCAGTTTTTAATCGCAATGTAATGCCATCAATGCGTTCTGTAATGACTGCAGGACCAGCACTTGGTCGTGAAAATGTTTCTGGCTATAACTGTGCATTTCTTCCAGTTGATAATGCTCGTTCATTTGACGAAGCAATGTATATCTTGATGTGTGGCACAGGTGTTGGATTCTCTGTTGAGTATAAGTACATCAACAAACTCCCCGCCCTTCCAGAAACCCTTGAGAAGTCTTCTACAGTAGTTATTGTTGGTGACTCTAAGGAAGGTTGGGCAAAAGCATATCGTGAGCTTCTAGGGTTATTGTGGGCTGGACAGATTCCACAGATTGATGTAAGTAATGTTCGTCCTTCTGGTGCTCGTCTTAAGACAATGGGCGGAAGATCATCAGGACCTCAACCATTGATTAATCTTTTTGATTTTACAATTCAAGTATTCAAGGGAGCACTTGGTCGTCAACTAAAACCAATTGAATGTCATGACATTATGTGTAAGATTGGTGAGGTTGTAGTTGTTGGAGGTGTTCGTCGTTCAGCGATGATTTCACTTTCAAATATTAATGATATTGAAATGGCACAGGCTAAGGCTGGTAATTGGTGGGAATCTAATTCTCAACGTGCACTAGCAAATAACTCTGTTGCATATTCACGTAAGCCAGACATGGCACAATTTATTGCAGAATGGAAGTCTCTATATGATTCGAAATCGGGCGAAAGAGGTATCTACAATGTGGCAGCAGCCCAAGCCCAAGCAGCAAAGTTTGGAAGACGTAGTGCCGATATTCACTACGGAACTAACCCTTGTTCAGAAATTATCCTACGTCCTTATCAGTTTTGTAACCTTTCAGAAGTCGTACTTCGGGAAAAGGATACAGTGGAAGATGTTACAAATAAAGTCCGTCTTGCATCCATTCTAGGAACATGGCAATCAACTCTTACAGACTTTAAGTATATCCGTAAGATTTGGAAAGATAATACCGAAGAAGAGCGTCTACTTGGAGTTTCACTTACTGGACAATTTGGTCATAAGTTATTTTCTGGACAAGAAGGTCTAGATAAGCTCGGAGATCTTCTGGCATTACTTCGTCAATGGGCAGTAGATGTTAATATTGTAGAGGCAGAGAAAATTGGGATTCCCGCCTCAGCAGCAGTAACTTGCGTTAAGCCTTCGGGCACAGTTTCCCAATTGGTCGGGGTGTCTTCAGGAATGCATGCATGGCATTCAGATTACTATATTCGTACAGTTCGTGGTGATAAGAAAGATCCTATAACTCAGTTCCTTAAGGATTCAGGTATTCCTGCAGAAGATGATGTAATGAAGCCACAAAATACAACTGTGTTTTCATTTCCAGTAAAAGCACCAAAGCATGCTATTACTAGAGATAAGCTTACTGCTATTCAGCAACTTGAAGTTTGGTTAACATACCAAAGACACTGGTGTGAGCATAAGCCTTCTATTACTGTCTCTGTAAAAGAAGATGAGTGGATGGAAGTTGGAGCATGGGTTTATAAGCATTTTGATGAGGTTTCAGGTATTTCCTTTTTGCCTTACTCAGAGCATACATATGTTCAAGCTCCATATCAGGAAGTTACAAAAGAGCAATATGAAGAGATGTTGGCAAAAATGCCTAAATCAATTAACTGGTCTGCATTGTCTTTGTATGAGCTTGAAGATACAACAACGGGAACACAAGCCCTTGCATGTGTTTCTGGTGAGTGTGAAATCGTAGATATCGGCAAGAACTGATATAATTGAGTTTAAGAACCCCTGTTTCTACGGCGAATACGTGGCAGGGGTTTTTACTTTGATGCTTCAAAGATAAATAGATCGTATATTTTTTTCATGTAAGGAGTGTCTAAAGTATCTAGTGGGTGTGGTGCATAAATTGGTGTTTTATCAGAAGTAAATTCATCAGGAGTCAATCCAACAGCATTACATATTTGCTCTTGAGTTATAGGTTGTTTTAATCCATACTCTTCTGAATATTTTTTCAAAGCGTTTACAAACTCTTTATTTTGCTCAATTCTTTCTTCATATGTAAACATATCATGCAGTTCATCAAATTTCATAAGCATATCTTTAAATTGAGGCAAAGGCTCTATAAACCTTATTTCCGATCCTTTAAAGTAATTTGTAAATCTTTCAACCATTTGTTTTACGGTAATGTCTGCATCTTTATGTTTGCCTAAAAGCTGTCTGACATCAACGTATCCAAGCCATACTAAAATTAGATCTTGATCAACGATTTTATTAAAATGAATTTTTAAATCATTTTGATCATTACCACCTTTATAGAAATTATTGCCTTTTTCTGTACCAGAGCTTATTTCATTTGTTTTTGCCATTTCTGATGGATTTGCGGACCAAGAATTAGTACCGCCCCTGCCCCAAGCTTGAAATTCTACGGGGCAATCAGCTGGATTCCAATGCTCATAAATTCTTGCAGTTTGGCAATCTCCAATTAAAGTTACTTTTTTCATAATATAAATTATACCACTTTCTATGATTTGTAACTCATACCTGTTATAATTTGTATAGTTGGGGTGAAATATGGCATATACAAATTTTAGCATTATTCAAGGGGATTCTTGGACCCTTACTATTACATATACAGACGCAAACGATACACCTATTGATATTTCAAATTATCAGATTACCGCCGAAGTAAGAGATAAGCCAGGTGGATCAATTATCTGTGGCACAGTAACAACACAGTCTGGAGATATAGTTTCAGATTTTTCAGATACAACGGGTGCAACAGTTAAAGTTACATTTCCAGGAAGCATGACAGAAAAGTTTGTACTTCCTAAATCTTATTATCAAATTAAAATTATTGACACAGCGGATACTCTGCTAAATGGATGGGTTGAATTGGAGGCTACAAATATATAATGTCTAAATCATATTATCAAACAACTAAAGTAGTTACAGTTTCATCTCCCAATAAAGTTACAATTAGATCTGCAGGCACTGCAGGTCCAGCGGGTCCAGCGGGAACAAAAATATTAAGTGGTCCAGGATTGCCTTCAAGCGTTATAGGCAATGTTGGTGATATGTGGTTAAACACCAATACATCAGAAATTTATGGACCAAAAACAGAGGCAGGATGGCCTAGTGGAGTTTTGTTTACTGGAATGGATACGTCTCTTTTAGGGCAAGTATATGATATTCCATCTCCAGCATCTGTCTGGGAAATACAACATGATCTTGGATATAATCCTAACGCTACTTGCATTGATACTGCAGGTACTGTTATTGAAGGAGATATATCCTACCCCAATGAAAATCTAATAGTAATACAATTCATCGGGGCTGTATCTGGAAAAGCATATCTTTCTTGATACAAAATTACGAAAGGGTAGGTAAAATATAAATGTCTAGATTATTTCTAACAAATATTGACCTGAATACAAACGAACTGCAAAATGCAGTGATTCAAAACCTTTCCTCTGCCCCATCCAGTGGCAATACGGAAGGTCGTATTTACTACGACAGCACAAGAAAAACACTTCGTGTTTGGCGTAATGATACTTTGCAAGGTCCAAAATGGTATGACCTTTCTGTAGGAGGAGCATCGGCTTCAACTGTAACACTCACAGGAGATGTAACAGGAACTGCCAGTGTTGATCCAGTCACAGGAATTATTACTTTAGCAACAACTCTTAATGTATCTGGAACTGCAAATCAAATTACAGTTCAAGATATTAACCATGTAACAACAATTTCTTTGCCTTCACTAGTTGTTATTGACAATGGTGAAATTCAAATTCAAAAGACTTCATATTGGAGAGATGGAACACAGCAAGGCGTAATTGCAGCTCAATCAGACGGATCACTTCGTTTGACTGGACTCGGTGCTGGTGGATTGCAACTCGAAACAAATGATGGCAATGTTGAAATTAATCCAACTACAGGAATTACTACATTCAATGGCGGTGCTGGAGAAGCTCAGCTTCAAAAGACATCATTTTGGCGTAGTGGAGTTCAGCAAGGTGTTATTGCTGCTCAATCTGATGGTTCTCTCAGACTTACAGGTATAACTGGTGGTTTGCAACTTGAGTCAAACTCTGGTGACATCAAGATTAACTCAGCTTCTGGAACAACTTATTTCAACAACGACATTTATATTAACTCAGAAGGAACAATTGGTTCTGAAAATACCGATATTTCCCTTGCACCAGATACTGGTAGAGTAAATATTCAAGCATCAACAACCGTATTTGGTGGTAATGGAAATGCATTTGTTAGATTCCAAGATTCAGATAATAATGATGTTGTAAAAATCAACAGCGGTCTTGCATCAGCAGAAACTTATCAGGGAGATAATACCTATACTCATACTAAAGTTATTGATCTTAATGGTTTCATTAAGTTAAGTTCAGAAAATAATCCAGCAACTGGTTTCTTGTATGTAAATGCTGAAGGTGGATCTCAAGAAGTTCCAGCCCTTCACCTTGAATCTGTTGGAGACCTTGCACTTCGTGCAGGTGCCGATGGTGGTCAAGGAAATATCATCCTTTACACAGGTGCAACATCTTCTGGAACATCAGGAAATGTATTTATTGGTTACAGTGGTCAAAACTCAGCGGGTGCACCAAATCAGGTAGCAACTCTTGGAGAAACTGAAACATTTAGCAATAAAACTCTTGCTGCTCCAGTTATAGATGGTCCAATTGCAATCCGTTCAGGCGGGGGAGCAAATGGTGCAACAATTGATATTGATTCAAACAATGGTTCCCTAACAATTGCTGGTAATAATGGCAATATCAATATTAACTCTGACAATGATCTTGAAGTAACAGCAGGAACTTCAACATTTAATGGTAATGTAGCAATTACAGGAAACCTTAATGTTCAGGGTACACTTACTGCAATCAATAAGACCGAAATTGATATCTCTGATAACACTATCGTTCTTAATTCTAACGTAACAACTGGTGTTCCATCAGAAGATGCAGCAATTCAGGTAAAGCGTGGAAGTGCAAATACAGTAGGTATTGTATGGTCTGAAGGTAACCAAGACTGGACACTTACAAATGATGGAAGCAACTACTTTGCAGTAGCTCGCAAGGCAGTATTCACAATTGGAGATGCCTCAAATACATCGTTTGATGTTGTTCACAATCTTGGAACACAAGACATTACAGTTGCTGTTCGCATGAACAACTCTGATTATGAGCTTGTTGAAACTGATGTTAAGATGAAAGACGCTAACACAGTTACAATTGCATTTACAGATGCTCCAGCAGTAAATGCTTATAAAGTTATTATCGTAGGATAATAAGAAAAATCGAAAGAGGATCAGATGTCAAAAAAAATGCTAACCCCATTAAATCTCTTAACGAGAGCATCTGATCCCTCTTCTGGCATAGAGGGAGATGTTTATTTTAACACTTCTGAAATGGTTATTAAAGTTCATAATGGTATAACTTTTGTAGCAATTACTGCTACACCAACCAATTCTTTGCCATTTTATGAGCACACTCACGGTCCAGATGGAGAAGTTAATTCAGTTATGCCAATTCCTCTTACAGAAGAAGAGCTTGGTGATATGGGTCTTCTGGTTCTAGACGATGGAACGATTGATAAGGCACAAACCGTTCAGGTTCAAAGTGCTGATGATGGAACGGTTTCAACACCAAGCCAAGATTTTTCCGATACATTAGATGGCGGTACCATCTAATATTGTATCTGAAGTAAAAGCTGGTATAATTCATATTTATAAGGGGTAATTATAATGGCAACAGTAAAGATTGAACTACGAAGAGGAACATCGTCCGAATGGACATCTATAAACCCAGTTTTAGCAGCTGGTGAAGCTGGTTATGAAACAGATACTCTTAAAATTAAGCTTGGAGATGGAACTTCTAATTGGAACAACCTAGGTTATGCTACAACTACCCCACAAAACGTAACAGATGCTATTAATGCAGCTATATCTCAAGAAGTATTAAATAGAAATGAATCTATAGAAAGCTCTAAATCTTTAGCTGAATCTTACACTGATTCTTCAATTGCTGCTGAGGTTATAAATAGAGATAACGCTATAACAGCAGCTACGTCAGAACTTTCAACCAGTATTAATAATGTTTTAACATCATCAATTAATGATGCTGAGGCTATAGCTCAAGGATATGCAAATTCTGCACAAACAAATGCAATTTCTCATGCTGATTCTATCGTTTCTACAGAACAAGAACGTGCAGAAGCAGCAGAAGCACTTCTTGCATCAATTAATAATCCTAATTTTACAGGAAATCCTCAAGCACCAACTCCATCTGCAGGAGATAATACAGATTCTATAGCAACAACATCTTTTGTAAGTACTGCAGTTTCAAACCTTGTTAATTCAGCACCAGGAACGCTAGATACTCTTAAAAAATTAGCTGATGCAATGGGTGATGATCAAAATTTTGCAGCAACTGTATCTGCAGAAATTGGCGGGATTGTAACAAATGGAACTTTAAATAATACAACACTTAATAGTCCAACAATAGTTTCTCCAACAATTAATGATATAACTGTAACTGGATCAGTAACTTTGCCAAATTCTTCGATAGAAAATAGTGACATTCTTGATGGGACAATAACTGGAAGTAAAATTAATCAAAAAACAATAACTGCTTTTAACATCGCTGATCAAACAATTACTAGTACACAGATTGCAACGTCTTCAATAACTGGTGATAGAATTGAAAGCGGAACAATAACAAGTTCTAATATAGGTAATGGAGAAATTGTTGGATCTAATATAGCCAATGGAACAATCACTTCTTCTAACATAGTAACTGGAACGATAACTGGAAATAAGATTGCTTCAAATACAATAACAGATTCAAACATCTTTCCAGGAACTATATCTGGCACATCAATTGCATCAGAAACAATTCAATCTCCAAATATTGCAAACGCAACAATTACTGGCGCAAAAATAGCACCCGCTACTATAACCAGCTCAAATATAGTATCTGTAACATCTTCTCAAATTTCAGATTTGTCTATAACACTTGATCCTTATGCAAAAATTAATTCTCAAGAATTTACTGGAACAATAGTTTTGCCAACATCAACTTCAATTGGTGATATCACATCAACTGAATTGTCATATGTTCATGGCGTAACAAGTTCAATACAAACTCAAATTAATAATGTTAATACATCTTTAGATAACCATGAGGATTCTACAACAAATGTTCATGGTATTGATGATACCGCAGATTTAGCTACTAAGTCTTATGCAGATAATGCAGTTTTGACTGAAACTAATAATAGAGTTACCGCCGTATCTGAAGAAGCATCAAATCGTGCAACTGCGGTTACAAATGCAATATCTACTGCAGAAGGATACACAGATTCAGCAATTGAAACAGAAGTTTCCAATAGAAACTCAGCTATTGCTACTGCTTTGTCAACAGCAGAAAACTATGCAGATACAAAAATATCTGATGAGGTTACAAATAGAAATGATGCGATATCATCTGGAGATGCATCAACTCTTGCTTCATCAGAAGCATATACAGATTCTAAAATTACAACAGAAGTTGGAAATAGAAACTCAGCAATACTTGCTGGGGATAATACAACTTTGTCAAATGCAGAAGCTTTTGCAACAACTGCAGCAAATACAGCACAGTCTAATGCAGAATCTTATGCTGATACAGCTGCTACAAATGCTGAAAATGCAGCAAAATCTTATGCCGATTCTTTAGCAACAAATTATGATCCTTCTGGTTCTGCAGCAACTGCACAATCAAATGCAGAATCATATGCTGATGATGCAATAACATCAGCATTGACTGGAACTGTAAGTGCTACATATGCAACAATTACAGATGTTGACAATGCTATATCTAATCTTTCTACAGTATATGATGCTATAGGTGCTGCTTCTACAGCTCAAACTACCGCTGAATCTTATACAGACTCAGCAATTAGCACAGAGGTTACAAATCGTAACTCAGCAATTGCTTCACAAGCTGCCACAACATTATCAACAGCAGAAGGCTATACAGACTCAGCAATTAGCACAGAAGTTACAAATAGAAACTCTGCTATCGCAACAGCTTTATTAACTGCTGAAGGATATACCGATTCTGCAAAAACATCAGCAGAATCTTACACAGATTCAGCAATTTCTACAGAAGTTACAAATAGAAATTCAGCCATCAATACTGCTAAATCTCAAGCTATTACAAATGCAGAAGGCTATACAGACTCAGCAATTAGCACAGAAGTTACAAATCGAAATGCAGCAATATCTTCACAAGCTGCAACAACACTTTCAGCAGCAGAGTCATATACAGATACTGCAAAAGCATCAGCAATTTCAACATCTGAATCATACACAGATTCTGCAATTTCTACTGAAGTTACAAATCGTAACTCAGCGATTGCTACATCTTTAACCACCGCAGAAGGCTACACAGATTCAGCAATTGCTACTGAAGTAGCAAATAGAAATTCAGCAATTGCTTCACAAGCTGCCACAACATTATCAACAGCAGAAGGATACACAGACACAGCAACAGCTGCAGCAATTTCAACAGCAGAAACATTTGCAACAAATGCTGCAAATACTGCACAAACAAATGCTGAAACATATGCTGATAGTGCAACCTCAACATTGACAAACAAAACAATTTCAGGTTCTGCTAATACTCTTAGCAATATTCCAAATTCTGCAACAACAGCAACAGATGCAAATACCGCATCAGCAATAGTTGCTCGTGACGCATCTGGAAACTTTAGTGCTAACTTAATTACAATTAATCAAACCCCAACATCAGCTGGACACGCTACTTCTAAAGCATATGTTGATAACTTAACTGCAGGAATGAACTGGCACTCAGCAGTTCAAGCAGCAACCGCTGGCGTACTTCCTGCCTCAACATATACAGATGGAACAACAGATGCTAATGGTGGAAAGGGAATTGGTGCAACATTAGTTGCAACAGCAAACGGAGCACTTACTGTAGATGGAGTTTCTGTAAGCAATGGAAACCGTGTTCTTGTTAAAAACCAAGCAACAGCTTCTCAAAATGGTATATATACAGTTACGTCAAATGGCGGAACTTCTTCGAAGTGGACGTTGACACGTGCCACAGATTCAGATGACCATATCGCTGGACAGGTTATTTCTGGAGATGCCATATATGTTCTTTATGGAACTAACAATGGAAACCAAAGCTTTGTAGAAACAGCAACAGGAACTGGAACTAATGGTGCACTATTACTTGGAACAGATTCGTTAACATGGACTCAGTTCTCTGGAGCAGCAACATTCATAGCAGGAAATGGTCTTACACGCACAGGAAACGAAGTAGATGTTGCATCTTCAACACTTAACGTTACCGCAGATTCAGTAGATCTTGCTACAGTATCACAATCAAATTCAACAGTATCAGCTACAAGTTCATATGTTTCTTCTGTAACAGTAGATACATATGGTCGTGTAACTGGTGTAACAACATCACCAGTTAATGTAGCAACATCTTCTCAGCAAGGTGTAGCTACGTTCAATACTGCATCATTTACAGTAACATCTGGCGATGTAACAATTAAGTCTGGCGGAATTTCAAATGCACAACTTGCTAACTCTTCAATTAGTATAAATGGATCATCCATATCATTGGGTGGATCTATATCAGGACTTGCTACACTTGCTTCTCCTACATTTACAGGGACAGTAACAATTCCATCAGGTTCAGTAATTACTGGAGTTCCGTATCTTGCCACCGCCAATACTTTTACTGGTGGAGTGCAACAAATTACAACTGCAAGTGCTGCAACAAAAGGTTTGATTGTGCAAGGCGCAACCTCCCAAACCGCCAACCTGCAAGAGTGGCAAGATAGTAGCGGCAATATTTTGGCTCGGGTAGATGCCTTTGGTGAATTACAAACAAATGTAATATTTGCTAATTATGGTTCAAGCGCCATAATGTATTTAGGTGCTAATGGTGATACTAGTGCAATAACAATCAATACGGCTGGCGCAAGTCATAAAGGATTAGTAGTTCAGGCAACAGCTTCCCAGTCTGCCAACCTTCAAGAATGGCAAAATAGTAACGGAACTGTAATTGCTAAAGTAGATAAAGATGGAAATATTACAGCATCTTCATTTGTTGGAAATGCTTCTACAGCTACCGCCCTTGCAACACCACGTAATATTAACGGTGTAGCATTTGATGGTTCTGCAGCAATTACAATAACAGCAGCAAATCCTAATGCACTTACAATTGGAACTGGTCTCTCTGGAACCGCATACAATGGCTCGGGAGCAGTAACAATTGCCAATGCAGGCGTACTTAGCGTAAATGGTTCAACAGGTGCAGTAACAGGAATTGCAACAACAGCATCTCCAACATTTACAGGAACAGTTACTTTTCCTCTTACAACCGCTGGATATGTAACAACATCTTCTTCTGGTGTAATTAGTTCAGTAGCAACAATTCCAAATTCAGGATTAACTAATTCAAGCATTACTGTTAATGGAACATCAATAGCCCTAGGTTCTTCAGCAACTGTAACTGCAGCAGCAGGAACCTTGACTGGAACTTCACTTAATTCCACTGTAACTGGATCAAATCTTACTTCTGTAGGAACGATTACTTCTGGTGTATGGAATGGAACAACGTTAGCAATAGCAAACGGCGGAACTGGTGCAACTACAGCAGCAGCTGCTGCAAATGCATTGCTGCCATCACAATCTTCTAATTCTGGTAAATATCTTACAACTGATGGAAATGGTAACCTTTCGTGGGCGTCAGTTTCAGGTTATAACGCACCTACAATTGGTTCAACTTCGATTGCTTCTGGAGCGACAGTAACTTCACTTGCTGGATTATCTTCTGTAACATCAACATCCTTTACTGGATCACTTACAGGTAATGCATCAACTGCAACCACTGCTGGTAAGTTAACAACTCCAGTAACAATTAATGGAACAAGTTTCGACGGTTCTGGAAATATTACAATAACAGCTGTAAATCCAAATGCTTTGACATTGGGAACAGGATTGACGGGATCTTCTTATGTTGGTTCTTCAGCAGTAACAGCAGCTATTGATACTTCAGTAGTAGCAACACTTACTGGAACACAAACACTTTCTAATAAGACTTTAACGTTGCCATCATTCAACAACTTTATTGCTGGTATAACACAAGTTCAGGTAAATGGTGGAACTACAACCCTTTCACAAGGTTCAAATCAGCAGATTTATCTAACTGCTAATTCATCTTATACAAGTCACACAGTTATCCTTCCAAACGCAACGGGATTAGTTGCTGGTGAATATTTTGATATTACAAATATTACACACCTAGGAACAAATGCATCAATCACAATTAATACATCTACTGGTGCAACTTTGGCCACACTTGGTGCTGGACAAGGAATAATTGCAACAGTATTATCAACTGCATCTGATTCAACCACTTCTTGGAATATATTCTGGGATGGATCTTCAAATGCAACAGGTAGTGGAAGCGCAGTGTTCGCAACATCTCCATCTTTGACAACACCTACTATTTCAAGCCCAACAATTTCAGGTACTATAACTGGAAACGTAACTTTGACTGGAACTGGAAATGTAACTTTTGCAGATGGAACATCTCAAACAAGTGCTGGCGTTCCATCTATTACACCAATAAACGCACAAACATCATCAATAACATTAGGTTCGTCTTATGTTAAAGACTCTTTTGTGTCCATAGCTTCATCATCTGCTCAAACAATTACGATCCCAGCAGATGCAACCTATACGTATCCAGTAGGATCTTCTATAACGTTCCAAGCAGCTGGGTCGGGACAAGTAAGTTTTGTATTAGCATCTGGAGTAACAGGTCAATATACGCCAGGGTTAAAATTAAGAACTCAATGGTCTGTAGCAACTATTCAAAAGGTTGCTGCAAATACATGGGCAATATATGGAGATCTTTCAGCTTAATAATAAAAGGAGATATAATAAATGTCAAAACATGCAATAAATGCGGGTCAAGGTGAGGAAGTAGCACCATTAGCAGTAACAGGATTTACTGCTACAAATATAGGAACTAACCAGCCATATAATAATGGTGGAGCATCACTGTCGTGGACATTGCCATCAAATTCTAACCCAGCCACACTATATACAGTAACTTCTAATCCTGCGACTACAACTCAAACTTCTGCAACAACCAGTATGAATTTTACTGGTCTTGCATCAAACACTTCTTATACATTTACTGTAACTCCTTCAAATCAAAATGGTTCAGGCCCATCAACTACATCTGGATCAATTACAATAACTACTGTTCCGCAAGCACCAACAATTGGCACAGCTTCGGATGTAGGCACTAGCGTCCCTTGGGGAAATGCTCAAGCAGTGGTAACATTTACTGGAAATGACAATGGTGGCTCTGCAATTACTGGCTATACCGTTACCTCTAGTGGTTCTCAAACAGCATCAGGAACAAGCTCACCACTAACAGTTTCTGGAATGTCTGGAGGTACAAATTATTCATTTACAGTAACAGCAACAAATGCAAATGGAATTTCTTTGGCCTCTAACTCAGTTTCTGTAACTCCAACGACAATTCCAAATACTCCAAGCGGTGTTTCCGCTGTTGGAAATGTGTTGTATGACACAGTTTCTTGGAATGCTCCAGACAATGGTGGTAAAGCAATAACAAGTTATAACGTAATTTCAAGTGCTAATGGCACAGTAACTGGAGTTGCATCTTCTCCTTATAATTTTACAGAATCAGCTGGAAACGTAGATACATATACAGTTCAAGCAATTAATAGTAATGGAACATCTACAACATCTGGTGCATCAGGATCTGTAACAACACAAGCACCATTTTTTCCGCCTTTCTTTCCACCAAGCTTCTTCGCACCGCCTGGATTCTTTGCACCGCCAAGCTTCTTCCATCCACCTGGATTCTTTGCACCGCCAAGCTTCTTTGCACCGCCAAGCTTCTTTAACCCACCTGGATTCTTCCATCCACCTGGATTCTTTGCACCGCCAAGCTTCTTTAGCCCTCCGCATTTCTTTGCACCACCATCGTTTTCATCTATAAAAGTTAAAAGAGATATTATAGAAGTTGTAAACACTAGCCAAATAGAAGACTAGTCTTATAATGGATTCAATAAATATTGATTTTATAGAAGAAATAAAAAAGCTTAGACCAGTAACATGGATATACAAAAATGATGATACTGAAAGAAGGCATATAGGATATATTGCTGAAGAGGTTTATGAATCGGAACCTTTAAGATATACGATCACTTATGATGAAAAAGGTGAAGTTAATGGAATATCTTACGAAAAATTTTCAGTTTATCTTGTAGAAGCTTTAAAGGTAGCTTTACAAAAAATAGAAAATCTAGAAAAAAGAATAAGCTCTATAGAAAACAAGCAAATATAATATAAGTAAATCTAATTGTAAGGTTTGTTGTGTGATATAATTTAGTAACATAGTGAGTATAGTAGATTGGAAAATAATGAGTATTTATTCTAAAGAACAAATATTTCCAGGGCTTTGGGTTTATAAAAATGTTTTTAAAGAAGATTTAAATTTAATTAATCGTGTTGAAGATTTATTAAAAAACAATTCATCTAATTTTAAATGGTCCAATGCTACAGTTGGATATATGGAAGAAAAAAAAGATTATAGAGATTGTGTAGATTTTAAAATAGGTGAAGTAAAAGATAAATCTTTATTGATTAACCCAAACTTTCAGACCCTACAAGATATCTGGAAAGATGCATATCTAGCACAGATTGATGCAGTTAATGATTATTGCGGTATGTATAATTCAAAAATGGATTATTGGGAAGTCATGAATTTTATTAAATATGGTCCAGGTCAACATTTTCAAGAGCATGCAGACCATGGTTATTCATATAGTGCTACAATTTCATTGGTTGGCTATCCAAATTCTGATTATTCTGGAGGAGGATTACGTTTTCCAAAACTAGGAATAGAGGTTCAGCCAGAATCTGGAGATCTTTATATATTCCCGTCAACATATTTATTTTCACATGTGGCTTTGCCTGTTCAAGAGGGAATAAAATATTCTATTGTAACTATGCTTGATTATAATGATCATGCTCATAATGATGAGTTTATGCAAATGCGTGAAAAATGGATACGTGATGCACAAAATAAAAGCTTTTAAAAAAGAAGGTTTTGGAAACCTTTTACCACTATCTATAAAAAGGGAGTGGATGGATGACACATGGAATGCTCATGCTTATCATTGTTTTCCAGTAGGCTTAACAAATCAATTGGGTTGGGGAATATCTTTTCCAGAAGATATTGTTTTTATTTGGGACGGGATAAATGATTCTTCCCCAGATCATGTAAAAGTCTTATCTGGTGAAAAATATGTTTCTACTGGAAGAGCAAATGCTACTATAAGTTTTAACACAGGAATAGTATTTGAAACAGAAGAAAACATAAGCCTGCTATCAATGCCAGTTCCAAATTACCCAAGAGATGGCATAACTCCTTTTTCTACCATAATGTCAACCTCATTTTATTATGGAGAGCTTCCATGTGCTTGGATTATAACTAGGCCAAATGTTGAAATAAAAATAAAAGCAAATACACCAATTATTGCAATTCTTCCAATTAATTTATCAGATCTTCAAAATTCAGAAGTAGTGTTTTTACCATTTTCTGAAAAAAAATCTAATGATTTGGATATGTCAGATTATTCAAACATTATTTATGAAATTAATAGACAGGGCAAGTGGACAGATTTTTATAGAAATGCGGTTGATCATAAAGGGAATAAGCTCGGGGAACATCAGGTAAAAGCTATAAGACTTTCAGTTACAGAAAAAGATGTGTGATATAATTATTTTACTAGAAAGAAGAAAATATGGAATTGGCAAATAGTTGGAATAAAGAAGATGTTCCAAAATCAATAACACCTTCTGGTTTTTTCGGAGATTCAATAAATAACATAATTGAACTCAAAGAATTTATTACTGAAGAAGAGCAAGCAAGACTTATGAAATTTTCTTTAAATAATAAAATTTGGGATGTTACAGAAACACATGTTGACAAAGATGGTTTAGTTCTATATGATGCATCAATTTGGGCAGATCGTGTATGCACTTATAATTCTTTGATGGCATCAGATCCAAATATCTTGGATTTAATATATTCTTTGATTGATCGTTTAAAAATAGAAGTTGATAAGTTTTTTCAAGTTGATGTACAGGCAACAGGACCAGCAATTGTTCGTTGGCCAATAGGGTCAAGACAAGAACCTCATGCAGATAAAGAATTTCATATTGGAGAAGAAAGAGGAAGGCCTAATGATTTTCCTTGGTACGATATTGCTGGCTTGTTTTATTTTAATGATGATTACGAAGGCGGAGAACTTTATTTTCCTCAACATGGAATAGAGTTTAAGCCAAAGCCTAGAGCAGCTTATTTTTTTCCAGGAGATAAGTACTATGCTCACGGAGTAAGGCCAATAAAGTCAGGAAACAGATTTACCTCTCCGTTTTTTTGGACAGTAATGGCACATACTGGAGAAAAACAACCTCCAAAAGATTATGTTGGTGGTTTTGATTCGATTGAATATAAAAAACTTTTTGAGAAAGAAGATTAAGCGTGGAAATACTTTTTAATAATGATTTTGAAGATTTAGTTTTTGATGAAATATACCCAAATGTAATTGTTTATAGAAATATGCTGCCTAATCCAAAAAAAGCATATGAAGTAATGGCAAGATCTGAAAAAAGTTCTGATGGAAAGTATTTTCTACAGAAATGGACAGCTTGGGCACAATTTGGAACTTATACTCAAGAAAAATGGGGCGAAGAACTAAATAGTGCTGAAAAAGGTGATATATTTGATGATGAAAAAGAATTGGCTGGTCAAATAAAAACAGCTTATAACAAAGCCGTATCTCATTATGCAAAACACACTGGCCTTAAATATCCAGATGATGCAAGTTTTAGTGGTCATTCTTACTGTAAATACTTTGATCAAGTTGATGAATTAAAAAACAATATGACTATGCAATATCATACTGACTACATTATCTCTCAAAGAGATATGCCTGGACCTAAATTTCATACAACCTGCACATTTTATATTAATGATGATTATGATGGTGGTGATTTGGAATTTTTTATTGATGGAAATATTATAAACCATAAACCTCGTGCGGGAGACCTGGTTGTATTTCCTTCAACTGATCCATACTATCATGGAGTTAAGCAAATATCTAATGGTAATAAGTATTTTGTTAGAAATTTTGTAATGACTACTTATGAAGGTTCATATGATTGGTTTAATAAGCAAAAGCAGTACGGAGCTTATAGGTGGGCAAAGATGGAATCTGAAAGAATAGATAAAGAAGATAATGAAAATATGATCTATTTGAGTGATGGA
>Ga0316221_1002172_pt1 | contig 18127 bp, 16 predicted proteins | sample TBH18007metaG_FD_206003 | JGI IMG/M metagenome (GOLD analysis project Ga0316221, IMG submission 206003) | Freshwater microbial communities from Trout Bog Lake, Wisconsin, USA - TBH18007 | ecosystem: Environmental > Aquatic > Freshwater > Lake > Hypolimnion/Profundal zone | place: USA: Wisconsin... | reverse complement strand
TTGGTTATCGAGGTAGATGGAAGTTACTATCCAAATACCCTAGTCTGATCCTAGGTTAGACTAAAGAAGGGCATATCCTACCGGGTATGCCTTTTCTCGTGTAAATATTGGAGATGATATGCGATTTGAAGATCACGACCTATCAGATCTCTTAAGCAGTCTAGAAGCAGAAACTGCCAAGCAGTTGAATGAAATTAGATACGCACAAGATGACCTGATCAAGATAGAAAATAGATGTAAATTCAATCTAGCGTTGATACATTATTTGAAGAAAACATATGGAGATATAAAATGAACTTAAAAGATCTAGCTAAAACCCCTGAATTAATTAAAATCACTATCGATGACAGTGATCTAGTAGAGACCTATGGAGAACCCCTAGATTTCTATACCTATGACAGACAGCCTATGTCCACATTCCTTAAATTCGCCTCAGGTGACAGACAGGACTTTGATCAGATGGCAGAACTGCTACGTGAAATGATATTAGACAGCGAAGGTAAGCCAGTGATCACTGATGGCAGTATATTGCCCAGCAAGGTAATGGTCAGTGCTTTTGGTAAACTAGTCGCACAGCTGGGAAAGTAACAGGCGGGACCTATGATCCTCAGGGTCCCGAAGTATATGCCGCAGTAACATTGGATCAGATGGCACAGAGGTATGGTCTATTACCCAGTGAAGTGTTAGTAAAGGCTTCTACCTTTGATCTAGCTGTATTAGATATCGCCAAGAGTTGGGAACGTTGGAGAACAAACAAGACTAATGGTATACATGATGATATCTCCACTGATGTCATGCAACAGGCCATAGCTAAAGTGAGGAAATGATGGCATTACAATCGAAAATAGACACCACTAAGTTGACCTTGAAGCTACAGAAATTGTCAGGATTGGCAGATCGTGTAATGCCTGAGATCTATGACCATTTTGTAAAACTAACTCCAGTCCAAGATCCTAGCAGACCCTATGTCAAGGATTCAGGTTATGCCAAAGCCAATACTAAAAGACAGGGCAGTACTATAATAGCTGATTATGATTATGCCTTTGTGTTAGATGCTGGTAGAGATTTTAGAGATGGTCAAATGAGAGGTAGTGAACAGGCACCTGAGGGCATGACTGGTCCCACTAAGGAATTCGCAATAAAACGTATACCTCAAATAATAAAACAGTTAGGAAAACACAATGGCTGATATTAGCGTAACACTAGGACTTGATGATAGTCAATATACAGGCAAACTAAAACAGATTTCAGCCGCAACTTCTGCTGAATCGCAGAAGATGTCACAGGGCATGAATGCGATTAGTGGCAGCATCCAGGCCTTGAATGCCAATATAGACAAACTGAATCAGCACTTACAAGCAGTGTCAAAGACCACACAACAGATGACTCAGGGCATGAGTCAGCTGGCCGCTCAACTTAAAAACATAGTCAGCGTGGTAGCCGCGGGTGGATTCCTAAAATTAGCAGAAGATCTAACAGGTCTATCCAATCAGATACACAACCTAGGTGAAGCCACTGGTATGGGAACACAAGGTATGTTAAGCCTAGGATTGGCAGGTATCGCGGTAGGCAAGGATCTACAACAGACTGGCATGAGCATGGAGAGGCTAGAAGCCAATGCTGAAAAAGCTGAACTGGGCAATCTAAAATTGAGAGATGCATTCGCCCGGGTAGGTATCAGCATGGGGGATCTTAACAAACTGTCACCTGAGGAAACCTTTAGGAAAATAGTAGAACAGCTGGCCCTTATGACTGATAGTTCAGAAAGAAGTTACGTAGCCACCCAACTGCTGGGTAGAGGAATGGCCACTACTGATTTTGAAAAATACAAAAACAATCTAGATGAGACTGACAAGATCAGTAGAGAACATGCCACTACCATAGATCGCATGAGCGAAGCCTATAACAGCATCAGCCTACAGGTAATGGCACTTAAATTAAATCTAATGGAATTGATAGCACCTTTCGTAGAATTGATTGGTGACAACAGTAAAGGCCTGATAGGTAGTAAAACAGCCGCATGGGCTTTAACTGCCGCATTAACTGCTATCACTGCTAGTGCTATAATATCTGGTCTACGTGCCTTGGGATTAGCCTTTAGTGCTTTAGCCATAGAAACTGCACCTATCACTCTAAGTATATTGGCAGCTGGTGCAGCCACTTATGTTCTAGCCACTGCTATAGATTACGCCTTTGGAACAGAGATATTAAAGAATTTCGAAAAAGGTCTAGATAATATCACTGGCAAATTAAAATCTGTCAGGGAGGATTTTGATTTTGATCGAGGTGCAGGAGAAGGTTGGGATGATACTAAAAAACCTCCCATAACCAGTCAACGAAAATTAAATCCCGAAGAACCCAAGACTATCGCACTACAGGCAGAATTAAAAGCCTATAATGATGCCTTAACTGCACAGAGAGAACGTATTCAATTAGAAATAGATTTCGCGGATAAGAGCGAGGAAACTAGAAAAAGTCGATTGGCTGGATTTGATGAAGATATCGCCAATAAGCGTAAGATCGAGGCCCTACAAACTAGGATCAATGTATTAAGCAGTGAACAAAGGAATATGGTAGGTGTAGATCATAGTGGTGAGATAATGGCCCTAAGGGAGGAGTGGTTTCTCCTAATAGATCAAAAAGCACAGATGGGTGACTTGATCAAACTAAGGACCGAAGCACAGAATAAGGCCGCACTAGAATTAAGTTATATCAATCTAGAGAGTAAGGCCTATCTAGAAAAATTCAAGATTCAAGGACAGATATTTGCTTTACAAAAGACCACCAGTGAACAGAGTCTAGATTCAATCTATAAACAGATACAAGAAGAAGCTAAACTGATAGAAAAGAAAAGACAGGCACAGTTAGGAACAGAAAAACTTCCCGAATCTGAACAAATTGAAATATTACGACAAGTTACAAAAGCCTATCAGGGTGTTATAGCTGAACAGGAAAAATTAAATGCCGCCAGCAGAGATTTTGATGTAGCCTGGGGTAAAAGCATGAAACAGTTTATAGATGATGCTACCAATGGTGCCAAGATAGCTGATACCCTGTTCAAGAGCATGAGCAGTAATATCGAAAGTTATTTCCTCAGCCTGGCGACCAAAGGTAAATTTAGTTTCAATGATTTAATGCAGGCCATATTAATGGATATACTTAAATTAGAAATCAAGGCAGCCACTAGCAGTTTCTTTAGTATGTTTTCAGGTCTAGGTTCCTCCGCAAATCCCGCCAATCCCGCAGGCGGTGGAATGATAGGCACCTTAATGAGTAGCATAGGTAGTTTATTCTCAGGACATGCCGCAGGAGGTTCAGTAGGACCAGGACAGTTCAGCCTAGTTGGTGAGAATGGTCCTGAATTGATCAGAGGTCCTGCCTCAGTGACACCCAATCAGGATATAGGTAGCACTATAGGTTCTGGTGTTACACACAATTACAATATTAACGCAGTCGATGCCAAATCAGTAGCACAGCTATTCTATGAAAATAGGATGACTATGTTTGGCATGACAGAACAGGCACGCCGTGAGTTGCCCATGAGGACTAGATAATGCCAGGATTACAAACTATTATTAACCATTGCGACAGCATCATGATCGATCGCAGACGTGTGATGGGAGTGCAGTTTACTAGATCAGAGATAGCCAAGACCAGCGAGACACCCACACGCAATCCTTGGCGTTTTACTCTAGGCCTATCTGCACAATTGGATTACAACAGCAATAGAGATCTATTAGAAGCCATAGACCATCTAGATCGCCGTTTACCCCAACAGATCAGTTTTAGCACAGTGACTGGTGCCAGTCCAGGACTAAGTTATGTATTCAAATACCTAGCGGGCTCACTGACACAGACACAGCAGAATCTTCTACAGGTGGCCAGTTTTACGGGCAATCAGCTGTCATTGACTGGACTGCCCGCCATAGGTGGTTTCTCCAGCAATACCGTGTTGTTCCAAAGTGGAGATCTCATACAGATCAATGGTTACCCCTATCCTTTCACTGTGGTAGGACCAGCCAAGGTAGATGATGTCAATATATTTCCGGGTCCAGTGGTTAGAGGTAACAGTGATACTGTTACATTCACAGTGCATAGACCCAATTTCATCACAGGTTCTGTGGTAGGTTTGGGAGTCAACATAGGAAACAATTGCCTATTCAATATGTTCTGTCAGAATATGCCCATTTATAAACTGGTTCCTGGAGGCAGTAATGCCCTGATAGAATGGCAGTCCAGTTTTCAACTGTATGAATACACAGATGTCAATCCCAGTGATTTACAATATTATTATTATCAGACACAATGAGTAATCTAAGCACCACCATAACCAATTATCTGTCTACCAGTACAGCTATACGTGATGCTGAATTCGTGAGGATAACCATATTCCAACCACCTAGACCTGATGGAACTACGGTGGCAGAAACTACCTACAGTTTCAGCAACAGTTATAAACCTGAAACAGTCACAGACACTTCAGGGATATCCAGTTCAGCAGTAGCTACATTTACTCCTCTAGGTGGTCTATTGACTATCAGTGGCCATCAGAGAGATCTTTCAGCCACTGCCTATGACACGCAGATCACATTGGTAGGGATCGATCAGACCCAGATCAGCAGGGTGCTAGAAGTAGGTCAGAACAGCGATGGTTCATTCCATAGTGGTCTTAAAGGCAGCCAGATACAGATATGGAGAGGCTTTTATGACACAGAATATCAATTGCTAGACAGTCCCCAATTGAGATATACAGGTATCATAACCAGTTATCATATATCAGAAGATAGAAACAGCGATATAGACACATTCGTATTGGCCCTACAGGCCAGCAGTTTTAAGACAGTGTTAGAAAATAGATTCGCAGGTAGACATACCAATGGACAGAGCTGGAATACCTACAACGGTCAAACAGTATTGCCTGACTATAACACTAACGGTATTCCTACCAATGCCAATTATGACAGTGCCATGGATTCGGTCAGTGCTATATACGATGTGACATTTAATTTCGGATTACCAGTAACATCATGATTAGACTAGCCACCATACAGGATAGAGAAAAGATAATAGAGATGTTGGAACATTATCGTGAGGCCAGTCCTTTAGATATCCACCAAACTTCCAATGATAGCAGTGCGAGAAAATTATTAAATCTCCTATTTGAAAAAAATCTAGGTTTGGTATTTCTAGCTGAAAAGAAAGAACAGGTGGTAGGTATGTTGATAGCCATCAAGAATATCAATATCTGGGATCAAGAACGACATTGCCTTAATGAATTGGCCTATTGGGTAGAACCTGAATATAGAGGAACCACTATAGGTTATAGACTGTTAAAAGCCTATCAGAAAGCAGGCGATTACATGATCAGTCGGCAGGAGATCAGCTATTACACCGTGACTAAAATGTCAACAAGTCCTGATTTGAAGTATGGTAAAATGGGATTCACCAAACTTGAGGAGACCTGGGTATGCCAGCAAGCCTGATAGCACCCTTACTAGTAGATGCCGGTTGGAGTGCCTTTGCTGTTAGTGCATCTACCTTCGCGATTAGATTAGTCACTAGTTTCGCCATATCAGAATTAATAAACAAACCTCCTGCCGCTCCACCACCTACGGGCAGTGAGATACAGCTACCTCCCTATACGGATAACAAAGTTCCAGTGGTCTATGGTAGTGCCTTTATCAGTCCCATAATCACTGATATCATATTAAGCCAAGATCAACAGACTATCTGGTATGTGTTGACTTTCAGTGAAGTAACCAGCGGTGGTGCTGTGACTTTTGATGAAGTATGGTATAATGGCAAGCTGATGGTTTTTGATGAGAATAACCCCAATGAGATTATCGGTCTATGGACTAGACCTAAAAAACGCAGTAAATTAGGTGGCAGTATCGAACTAGGACCCTCAGGTTCGATAGGCATGTATTTCTATGGAAATGGTATAGATCCAGGCACTATACATACCACTTGGAGTATATCAAGCAGTAATGGTTATGTGACTACAGCCACTGACAGCCTAGGTCTTACCACTATAGATGCCGTCAGCCTACTACAGAATTCAGGTCTAGATCCCAGCGTGCAATGGACAGCCAGTGATAAAATGAATAACGCGGCTTTCGCGGTATTGAGATTGAATTACAATCCCAATAATGGTGTTACGGGTCTAGGTCAGATCATAGCCAAAGTCCGTAATCCCTTAAACGATCCAGGATTGGTAATACTAGACTATCTGACCAATGACGTCTATGGTTGTGCGGTTCCCTTACAGAATGTCAATACAGCCAGTCTAGCCTTAGTTTCAGAGATAGCACAGAATCCCAAAGAAATAACATTGACAGATGGCACTACGGGCACAGTGACCTTGCAAATAAATGGAGTGCTAGATACCACACAGGATTGCCTTAGTAATCTAAACAATCTAACCTTGGCAGTAGATGGTTGGATACAATGGGATGAGCGATTAGGTCAATGGGGTGTATTACTAAACCAAAGCGTAGAAGAACAGTATGGGGGTAGCATACCTCTAACTAACATAGTGACCAGTGATCAGATCATAGGTGGCGTCAATCTAGTACCAACGGATCTACAGACCAGCCCCAACAAGATCACTATCAGTTTTCCTAATCAAGATATCATAGGACAGACAGATTATAGATACTATTGGTTAGAAAATGACAAGAAATCACCTAATGAACCTGAAAATAACATAGATATTAACTATCCTTTCGTTAATACCAGCACACAGGCTACCTATCTGGGCTATCGTAAATTATGGATGGGTAGACAGGATCTGATCATTAACTTCTCTATGGATTACAGTGGTATACAGTATAATGCCGGAGACGTTATAGCTGTAAATCACGAATGGTATGGATGGACGGCCAGCACCTATAACAGTCTAGTCAGTCCTGGTAAACCATTCCGTATCACGCAGATCAAGGAATCCAAAGATGATAAAGGTTTTCTCAGCGTGCAGATCACTGCACAGAGCCATAATGAAAGCAGTTATTTCCTAAGCAATCCTGCATTTTATACCCCGGATCAATTTGGTGTTTCCACGCTGACCAATTATCTCAGCACGACTTTCCAACCTCAATTTTCATCTATCAATACCAGCAGTGGTGTCTATGTAGTTAACAGCCAAGTGCCTGATTATGGTGTGGCCAACAGCATGGAATTTTGGTATAGCATGACCACTAGCACTATACAGGCAGATACATTTACCCTATATTCAACACAGTATCATAATCCCAATGGTGCCTATCCCGCAGGTTATGTAGAAAATACTCTAGCGGTCAGTTTACCTGCAGGAACCTATTGGTGGGCTACACGAGCTGTGGGACAAAATCTAGTCAGTCAATTCAGTACTGTCAGTGATCCCTTAACGTGGACAGGACCCAGTATCAGTAATAGCACTATCGATGGTGCTAACATATTAGATGGATCTATCAGTGGTAGCAAGATAGTGCAGGGTAATCCTACCAGCAGTCCCAGTAGCAACAAGAGTTTTTGGAATACACTGGGAGAGGTATCAGCACTGAGTCTAGGTGCAGCCGCATTGTATGTGGGTTATAACAATGGTTGGTTTAACAGTCTATTACCTAAAAATCTACAAAGTGGTGGTCTAGGTGGTGCGGGCAATGATGGTGGTGATTTACCTATAGCACCACCAGACGGAGGACCTCCTCTAGTGCCTAAACAGGTAGCGGGAGATGGTAGCCTACAGGATATATCTGGCAATCCTCAACAGGGACAGCAGATAGTCATGGTAGCAGACGCCACACCTCCTTTACCACCAGTCACAGACAATTTGAATTTCCAGGGATACGATGGAGTTAATCCCAGTGATAGCGGTTCAACATTTTCATAAGGAATAACGATGTCAGCATTTGATATAACAGGCGGTGGCAGTGGCGGAGGAGTTTCGGGTCCTACTGATACGGTCTATCCTACAAATTGGAACAAAGGCAGTTTCAATGTAGTAGACAGCGATGGTAAGGTAATCAGTAATGCACCACTAAACAGTAATGGACAGACACAACTGCCATTAAATCTAGGTGCCGGAGATGTAGGACAAAAGAATATCACCAGTTACTTTACAGGTAACAGCCAATTTACCAGTGGTAGCAAAGGTTCATTCAACATGCACGTGGCAGATAAGAACGGCAAAGTATCTGTAAAAAATACCAATCCCATAGTCACACAGATAGTGGCAGGTCCAGGTATCTATATCAGTGCACCTAATGGTCAAGGAGTAGTTACTATATCTACTTCACCTCTCAATACCAGTATTAACACTGATACTCTCTATGACATAGTCTATACCGTTAATGATGGTAGCCTAACTAATACACCCAATCAATTTCTAGCAGTAGGTGCTAATGGTGCCAATCTCAGTAGCAGAGATGGACATAATTGGGTAAATCATGCTAGGACATCGGCCACTATTACCTGTGTCAGTGCTGTGATAGATAATGGTGTTATGAATTTTAATGGTGTAGGTAGCCTAACAGGTTCTCCGGAATCTATCTATGGTCAATTAGGCCAGAATGGTGATTCTATGAGTTCGATCACTAGCCTTAATCTAGCCAATCCACAGACGGGCGAAGTGCCTAATACCACATTTGCTTTTGTAAATTCTGGACCCAGCGAGATTATAACCAATCCCCAGTTAGGTAATACAGGAACAGGAACTACGGTAGTAGTCACCACAGGAACTAGTGGAACTTCTACCTCGGTTACATTTGCCAACGGTGGTGCATTCCAAGTTTATTTCAATCCTGGAGGTAATAATTATTCTTCAGCTGGAGATTTTACTCCTACCTATACCAATCTCACACTAGCCTATAGCTATCTCGCTGACGTATATTATTATTTCTCAGCGGGCACAGCGATCAATCTAGTGCCCACTCCTACTTGGAATCAAATATTTGAAAATTATATGGCTATTCCCTCAGGCAATGTAGCCAATGCTAGTATGGATGGTTCTTTTGAATTTTATATGGATGGAGTATTGGTTACTAACGGCGATTTAGAATATAGTCCTACAGGAAATAATAATAATTCCTGGTTTGTATTGGACATAACACCTAATTTGAATACTGTGGGAGGCGGTCTAGGTAATGTTTTCATAGGAGCTTATCCTTTTTCCATAGTGCAGGGAAGACGTTATACCTATACTATAATAGTGAATGCACAAAGTTACATAGGTGGTGGAACTTATTCTGGACAGCCTACATCGATCACTTTTAATCTCACTGGAAACATAACTTGGAATTAATATGACAATACTTTATCTCACATTCGGTAGCAAAGGCAGTATATGGAGACGTGTGCCTAACAATCAATCAGGGGTCAGTCAACTACAAGCTGAATCCAGCGGAGTCACAGAAGAATTGGGTACAGCCTGCAGTGATGTAACCAGTTCAGCCACCACTTTCTCAGTTTGGGTAGTAGGTAATGGTGGTAGCATACTTAAAAGTTCTAGGACAGGTAATCTAGCTTCTACCTGGAGCAAGGTCCATACCGCAGGTAGTGGTCTATATGGTATCTGCTATGATGGTGTAGGTAAATGGGTAGCAGTAGGCGGTAATAACCTAGTGGTAACCAGCAGTGATGGCACCACATGGATTGATAGTTCCGGTGCGTATCCAGGTGCCACTTGGAATAGCATAGTATATGGTAATGGTCAATATGTTGCCGTAGGTAGTGTGCAGGTTATGGGTAATCAACAGGGTGCTGTCATGACCAGCCCAGATGGTGTTACTTGGACTAAAGGAAACGCAGGAGTCAAAGATGCACTATTAGGTGTAGCTTATAGTCCCGATGTTAATGTATTTGTAGCCTGTGGTAGTAATGGTGCACTGGTCAGTGTAGATGGAGATTAATAGATGAACTTTCAACCCGTAAGCCAAAATGGCATAACACCACCTAGTCAATATAGGACCAGAGACAGTGATTTTGCCTTTATAGTCAGCACTACCAGCACTCTTTATGGTAATCCCGTAATACTTAAAGCTGTCAGTAATGCACAGATGTATAAAACTGTGCCTGTAACATTCTACAGCCTGAATAACAGTATCAGCACCAGCACTCCTGTGGTATTAGGCACCAGCACTTTCAGTGATAATATCTCAGCAGTGTTAGTTACCAGTTTTATTCCTACTGGCACCAATAGGGTCTATGCCATATGGCCGGGTGAGAATGCCTATGCGGCTAAATCTACAGAAGGCGTGCCTAACATAGTCACAGTGGCGGTAGGTCCAGATATAGGAGGCAGTCTAACTCTCTCCAGTAGTCCTAACAGTAATTCAATAGTAGAAGGAGAAGGATCAGTCACTTTTACCGCACACATGACCACAGGAACAGCATTAACTAACAACATCTATTTCTATGCAGATGGCCAACAGATAGCCAATGTCACTATGCAGAATAATTATGCCACGGTCACAGTAAGCAATCTAACGGCTGGCACACATCAGATCACTGCCAGCTGGCCAGGTATTACTTTATCAGGCACTACCTATGCAGGTAAAACTTCAAGTGTAAATTATACCGTAAAGGCTGGCACCACTATATTGGGTAACATGTCTTTAACAGCCACTAACAGCTATGGAGTGGTCAATGAATATGGACCTAGCCTAGTGGCACGTATTAATACTTCAACCAATCTCACAGGGCTGGGTCAGGTCAGTTTTTATAATAATTCACAGTTAGTGGGACAGAGTTCGGTCATAGCTAACAATTACAGCACACTACAGGTAAATGCACTATCACTAGGAACCAGCACCTTATATGCGGTTTGGGATGGTAACAGTTCAAGCCATCCTAGATATCTACCTATAACCAGTAACAGTATCATATTCAACGAAGTGTCTAGGGCCACTATACCCAATCTCACACTGACCTTGACTAGCGATGAAACTCCTATAGTCTATGGATTTAGTAATATCACCCTAACGGCTAATGCCAATCTGCCAGCTAGCCAACAGGTGGTAGGTGATATTGAATTCCTAAATGGCACGGGAGTATTGACCACTGCCACTTTCAACAACAATGTGGCCACTGTAACTATTCCTGCACCTAACACAGGCACCTACAGCGTCAGTGCTTATTATGCGGGTAGTGAAACTGCACCTAAATTCTATTCAACACAGACTACTGCCACACAGTTTACTGTGCAGAGTGCATTTAGTTTGGCAGCCAATCAGTTCTCATTGACTACTCCAGGAACTTCTCTTTCAGAAGTAAATCTACAAAATCAACAGTATACGGTTTCTATACTGACAGGAACCAGTGCCACTGGTGTCGTGCAATTGGTTGAAGTTACACCTTACACTAACACTACTGGCACAGGATATAATATAGGCCTAAACAATTTTGCCATACGTAGCGGAACAGATACAAGTGTAACTTTATTAGCAGAGGCCAGTAATCAATCGAATGGGTATCAATCCTATGATGTGTTAACTATAGATTGGCAAAATACGGAACAGTATTGGATTGAAATATCTACCAATATACCTTTAGTTACAAATGAATATATCAGTTTAGGTAATAGTTTTCCATTTTCAGGAGATGCTTCTCAAGAATTCTATACTGGTTCTGGAGAGGCTTGGGTACCTTTCTACGATGGTTCCATTACTCGAGCACAGGGTAGTGGATATTATCACATCTCTAGAGCGGTTTATTTTAGTGAAACCAATATCTCTAGAGCCTGGTTAACTTTCCAGAGTGGAGTAGATGTTTTAGATTGGTCTACACCTCAAACAGGTGATGGTGCTGCATTACCTTTTAGTAATAATGGCCATGTTGTGGGGCAGGGAGTAATTGGTCCTAATGATCGCGGTTATGCTGTCCTCCCAACATGGCCTTACTCAGTCTTAGATTATCGAGGTCGATTCAATGGAGAGATACTTAATCCTATTCAGGGAACATTATATGATTTCGGTAATATACTCAGTAGTGGTTGGTATAGATTGAATACTGCCTATCAATATCTTATTACCGAAACACATCTAAAATTATTAAACTCCGCAATCGTGAGTAATGGAACTAATTATCAGTTATTAGGCCAGAGTTCATTCAATAACAATACTACCACTACAGTGACCCTAGCACCAGGTGCATTATCTACAGATTCAACACATGTATTACAGGCTATTTGGTCTGGAGGATACATCGATGGATTACCATATTATGGCATAGCCAGCAATACAGCTACATTACAGGTAACCACAGCCTCGCTAGCATTAACTGGTAATAGCATTATTCTAAACGGTTATCCCGTTAGTTTAACAGCACAGGCATATAATTATACTGGCACTATATCGGGATCAGGACAGGTCAATCTTTACAATAGCGGAACACTAATACTGTCAACTGCCAGTTCAGGTGATACCGCACAATTTGTTATACCTGCCTATACCTTGCCAATAGGCACATATACCAATATTACAGCGGCATGGTCGCAGACGATACCTCCCTTAATCAGTAATACATTATCATTGACCGTAGCACCATTAGGTCAAACAGATATAACTGCTTCACTATCGACCGCTAGCTATTATGCTATAACTAGCACAGGCACTACCAATACCAACAGCATTAGTGTTAATGTCACATTGGTAGGCGGTTTTCCTGGACATGGTCCTACAGTGGGTCCTGTCTATCTTTATGACAGCCAGATATCAGGTGCTATCGGTAATGGTTATCTAGATACTGAAGGTCAGACCGCTACTACCACTATCAGTTGGACTCCTAGTTTAGTAGGTGAAATTACCACTCCTACTGTTGATAACAGTTCTACTAGAACCTTAACCCTAGTATATAATGGTGATAGTTATAATAGCAGTACACAGACTTCGTTATCATTACCGATCTACAACAAACTCACTGGTCTGATTCCTCAATTTAATCAAGGTCCTAGTGGAGCCAATGGCGGTTATCTACAGGGCACTTATATTGGTCAAGATCTTTGGTATGTAGATTATGATTTCAGCCTAAATAATCTGTTAGCGATCTCTGATGGCATTATTAGAGTCTATATCGATAATGTCATGCTTAATTATATTGAGTATCCTAGTGCGATCAGTTATAATGGACCTTTATATCTAGGATCATTAGGTGCTAATACACATTACAATAATATCTGGGGTAATAATTCCTATGGTGCTAGTAGCCATATAACATTTACCAATGCACCTTTTAATAACATCTACGCAGCTCCTAGTCCTACATTGAAAAGTGGATATCATAATTTAACTATAACGTATACAGGAGGTAAAATCTATGCATCTTTCAGTTATACTTGGCAGATTAATATCGGTGGTTCGAATCCAATACCTGTTATACCTCAATTTTAACTATTAGCCTCCTGATCTAGGCTACATCAAGTAAATATCTATATGTTGATGTCAACAGAATCAACAGAGATCCAACAGGAGTCAAAAAAATGGCAGGTCTATTAACTTTCTCTCAATTTATTGGGGGACCGGACAATATTGAAACAGAAGCAATATTTCCATCAAATCAAAAAACAGTAACTTATAATTTCGGAACTACAGTGACTAACTGGAGTTTCGTGATAGAAGCACAGACTGTTATCGCAGATCAAATTTCATATAACGTAGTTACGGGACAGCCTAATTTTGCTTCCAGCAATCTGATTGGTTATTTTACCGCTACGATATTAACTACCAGTAGTGTTATACAGGTATTGAATACTACCAGCGGCATAGTCAATGTAACATTCCCCGCTAATCTATATACAGGACCAATCATTCCTGATGCCCGCCAAAATACTCCAATCACTATCGTGTCAGTAACTTGGAATGATAACCTTACTCCAAGCACCATACAGAGCCATCGTTGGGCTTTTGTTCAAAGTTGGGAACCAGGTGTAACTCCTGGAGATCCTACACTAGCATCTGGTTATAACTCTGTCACGATAGGATTCTAACATGGCATATTCATTCACGCTGACCAGCATAAGCTATGAGGTGGATGTAAATTCCACCCTAGATGGCGTCACAGTAACCGAAGTAAGTAATCCCAATATCAATATACAAACAGGTGGAGTAGTAGCCTATGGTGTTCCCGGACCAGCAGGTGCTCAAGGTGTTAATGGAACTACAGGTTCTAGTGCCACTATACATATAGGTCTAGTAACTACAGGTTCAACTGCCTTAGTGACTAATACAGGTTCTAGTTCTAATGCCTATTTGAATTTCCAGATACCTTATGTGCCTGGACCTACTGGACCTCAAGGTGCTCCAGCCAGCACTTTCACTAACCAACTGCTATTCACTACCAGCACTGTGAGTTTTGGTAATCTCACCGTGTCAGGTCAATTGATAGCTACTACATTGACTGTAAGTGTTACTACTATAACACAGACGCAGATAACCAGCCCTGATATATTTGATATCACTAATACTACCAATGCTTCATCGACTACGTCAGGTGCACTGCAGGTAGTAGGTGGTGTTGGAGTGGGAGGTAATATCTACAGCGGTGGCACGATCTACAGTGGCGGTTTACCTTTGGCCACACAGAGTTATGTCACCAGCCAAGGTTATAATAACACAGCCAGTGTAAACAATTTGGTATTGAATCCCACAGGCAATATCAACTTAGGTGCTTTTAGTATTTTAGGTTATCCCACAGGTCCTAGCCTTAATCTTACTAGTGGTGCTACATTGGCCGCAGGAAATAACAGTCTTTACCTAAAAGCCAGCCTTGCAGGATCTACTGCCACTTGGACATTTAATTACAATTCAGGATTGACATTTCCAGATGCCACAGCACAGACCACAGCTTGGAAAGGTGTAGGTAGTTATAATTTAGGTAATTTTGCCAACACACCTGGATATAATACCACTAGTTCGGTAAATGCCTTAATAGCTAGTAGTTTAACCAATTATACCACTACTGCTACTGTCAATTCACTAATAGCTTCGAGTTTAACAAATTATGCAACACAGAATTATGTTACTGGTCTTGGTTACGCTACTACTGCTACTGTCAATTCACTAATAGCTTCGAGTTTAACAAATTATGCAACACAGAATTATGTTACTGGTCTTGGTTACGCTACTACTGCTACTGTTAATTCACTGATAGCTAACACATTAACCAATTTCGTCTATACAGGCACAGTGGCCTATAGTCAAATCACAGGTATTCCTGCTGATAATGACCCTTACACTACTACTGCTACTGTTAATTCACTAATAGCCTCAAGTCTAACCAATTACACGACCACGGCCAGTGTAAACAATTTGGTAAGGAATCCTACGGGCAATATCACGTTAGGCAATTATAGTATTTTAGGAACAGATAATTCTAGTCTACAATTATCCACTAATGCTACTATATACAGTTCAGGCACTATAGTATTACAAAGTGATAACGAAACAGGCAATAATCTTTGGGCCTTTACAGCTAGCCTAGGTATGGTCTGGCCAGATAACACACAACAGACCACAGCTTGGAAAGGTGTGAACAGTTATGATCTAAATCAATTTACAAATAGTTCAGGATTCATTACTAGTAATAATGTCAATACTCTGATAGCCAGTAGTTTAACAAATTATGCCCTACAGAGCTATGTGACAGGTCAAGGTTACCTAACATCTTCTACAGTAAACAATTATGTTATACCATTAACCAGCACTAGTAGATTTAACATAAACACAGCTACTACCAGCACATTGGCTATAGTATTAGACAGCAACACAGATCCCATATATTCTACCACTACTATGTATGCTGGTATGCCGGCCTTTTATGATAATGTCAATAAGATCTGGAGATATATTACCAATTTAGTGTCGGTCAGCACACAGACTCTCTATACATTAAATTATTTGGTAGTTGCAGGTGGTGGTGCTGGTGGTGGATTTATTTCTGGAGGTGGTGGTGCTGGCGGTCTTTTAACAGGCACACTATCACAGGTACATTCGGGAACACCTTATACGATTACAGTAGGTAGTGGTGGTAACGCACCTACTAGTGGTCCTAGCAGTGCACATGGTGGAAATGGTAACAACAGTTCTATCGGCAGCCTAGTAGTAGCCACAGGTGGTGGTGGTGGTGCTGGTTGGGCCGCTCCTCCAGGCAATGGTGGTAGCGGAGGTGGAGGTAGTAAAAACAGTGATAGCAGTTTCTCAGGAGGAACGGGCATACCAGGTCAGGGAAATAACGGAGGATCTGGTGCTGATGGAGCACCTAATGAGACCGGTGGAGGTGGAGGTGGTGCAGGAGCCGCAGGTAGTGGACCTACTCCAGATACTTCGGGAGGTGTGGGTCTACAGAATTCAATCACAGGATCAAGTGTCTACTACGCAGGAGGTGGTGCAGGTGGAACTTGGACAGGCACAGTGGGATCTGCAGGTAATGGTGGAGGTGGTTATGGATCTAATAGCGAAAGCAATGGTGGTCCAGGATCAGCTAACACCGGTGGTGGTGGAGGAGGTGGTGGATATAATAATGGTGCAGGAAATTCACTAGGAGGTAATGGTGGTAGTGGAATCGTTATAATTAGCTATGCCGCTAGCTCACAATTAGGTAGTGGTGGTTCAGTTACCACCTACACATCTGGTCCTACTACCTACTATGTCCACTCATTCACAGCCAGTGGCACATTTACATTTTAAGGATTTATTGATATGACACATTTTGCACAGATAACCAATGGCGTAGTCACCCAGGTCATAGTGGCCGAACAGGACTTTATCGATACACTACCTGACAAGGATCAATGGCGTCAGACTAGTTATAATACAAGAGCCAATGTTCATTATGGACCAGATAATACACCAGATGGCGGTGTGGCATTACGAGGTAATTATGCAGGCATAGGCAGTATCTACGACAGCGTTCATGATGTATTTTATAGTCCACAACCATTTCCTAGTTGGCAATTAGATAATAATACGTGGACTTGGCGTGCACCCACAGAATGTCCCGCTAGTGGCGGACCTTATCGTTGGAATGAAGATACACTAACCTGGATCAAATAACGGTAATTTATAATACCGATAACTAAGTGATGGAACAAAAACTCTTTCACGAACTACTGGATCGTATAGGTCTAAAATGGCAGATAGGTGTAAATCGTTCAGCTTGGTCTAGGGATGAAGAAATCCCTATACGAGGTTATACGGTAGTGTTACCACAGACCATGACCAAATGCGATTGGTGTGGAATAGCCACTAACTGCAATAGATATTACAGACCTCTAGAAGATGGGGATTGGATAGGAAAATGTGCACTACGTGGTTGTAGAAAACAGCGTAAAATCCCTATAAATCAGTTGACAAAAGAAATCAAAGAGTAAATAATAGTTGTATAACAGGGCTATGTCATATTATTCCTAGTAAACCATCCTTGTTATCAGTAATGGTAGTGTATCTAGGATCCTGTATCATGCAGGATCACCATACGTGTTCGCTTGCCAAAGTCTAAACTATCATTACTTTGTCCTTAGCTCATATTTCCTTGTAGGGCTATCAACTTACTTTGCGAAATAAGGACATTAAGCCCAGGTTACCACCCATTACCTGGGCTTTTCTTTTGGCGTAAAATATCCTTGATTACCGCCTGAATATAAAGTATAGTATAAATACCATGTTGATAGCCCAGATTGATCTACTAAAACAGATTATTTTTACAAGGAAAAACCAAATGAAACCTATTGATACATCATTATCTAACGCTACTAGAGCGAAAATAATACAGAACACTAAACACTTAACACATAATACAGAACACGTAATACATAACACTTTACTATTTTCTGATAGAAAACAAATAGAAATTTCTGATGAAATGAGAACTTCTGTTAGCCCTAAAGGGCCGAGTGGCCTCGTTAGGCCTTCCGGGGAAACCTCAGGTGAGGTCATTAGTTTCGGGGAGGTTAATCTCGGATTGGTAAATGACCAGATAGAATATCTTGCTGTCAGTGTTAAAAGTCCCAAACCTGATAAACCAGAAAGACTAGATGCCAATATAGATTTTAAGCTAGTAGAAGGTGTCCAATTTAATAAGTTAACATTTGATCTAGTGCATTACAATCGCAAAAGAGAATTTATGGCCAATATACAAGATAGAGAATATATAGGAT
>Ga0316221_1002159_pt1 | contig 18185 bp, 15 predicted proteins | sample TBH18007metaG_FD_206003 | JGI IMG/M metagenome (GOLD analysis project Ga0316221, IMG submission 206003) | Freshwater microbial communities from Trout Bog Lake, Wisconsin, USA - TBH18007 | ecosystem: Environmental > Aquatic > Freshwater > Lake > Hypolimnion/Profundal zone | place: USA: Wisconsin... | reverse complement strand
ACTGGTGGCGAGCGGCGAGTCCCCGTCCGGATGCGATTTTGGCCCAGCCCACGTGCCTCGTCCTGCTCCTTCCTGCTCCTTCCCGCTCCTCTCCTTCTCGCCTCGCCCCGCCCCTCCGGGCCCCAAGGGCGCCGCCAGCCTCGTGGCTTTTCACTTAATAGGTGAAAAAGCCCGGGGCCATGGGCAAACGATCGGGTTCGTCTCTGGTCGACCAACATCCGCTACCGCCCCGAATATACGGAAAGAATACGCCACGGCTTTTCACTTAATACGTTAAAACGCCCCAGAATCCGGGAAATGTCACTCTATGCCATGGCCCGGGTGGATCGGGCGCTTCGACGCATGGATCCTTTGGTGATCCTCGCCGAGGAGCTGGCTCGCGCGGCCCGCCGGACCCACAACAAATTAACCCGCCGTCGTCGCGGCTCAACCCGGCGGCCGGGCGCCGCAACCCCGCTGTGGAATGCCCTGGTCCACTCCGTCGCACCGCTCCTGCGGCCTTGGGGCGAGCAATCCCGGCTGGCCCGCATCCTGGGCGTGCCGCCCCAGCGAGTGCATGACTATTTTGTGCGCCGCACCGCGGCACCCGATGCGGAACGCACGTTGCAGCTTATGCACTGGCTGGTGCTGCGGCGCCAGGGCCTGAACCCGGGTTAACCCTGCACCGGCTTCGAATCTGGGACGCGGCTTTTCACTTATTGAGTGAAAATAGGTTTTTTCGCTAGTGGCGGGCGGCGGTCTGCGCGTAGGCTCGCCGTCCCCGCCCCAACCCTGACCCTTCGCCCCATCATGGCTGAACCACCGCTTCGCTACGGCATCATCGGTGCCGGTGTCATCGCCAACTACATGGCCCGGGTCTTCACCGAGGGTCGCGGCTCCGTCGCCGTCGCCGTGTCCGACGTCAATCCCGAGGCCGCGCGGAAACTCGCCGACCTCGTCGCGGTGAAGAAGATCTACCCCGACTACCACCAGCTCCTCGCCGATCCGGAAGTGGACGCGGTCTACATCGCCACGCCACCTTTCCTGCACAAGCCGATGACGATCGCCGCCCTGCGCGCCGGCAAACACGTGCTGTGCGAAAAACCTTTCATGCTGAACCAAGCCGAGGTGCGCGAGGTCATCGCCGCCCAAAAGACCGTGCCCCACCTCAAGGTCCTCTGCGCCTCGTCGCGCTACCACGGGGCCGGCATCGCCCTGAAGGCGCGCGCGATGGTCGCGAACCGCGAGTTGGGCGAACTCTACCATGTCTCCTACACCCAGGTCACCGGCGCGCCGAAACCCGGCACGACCCTGCCCTCGTGGCGCAATGATCCGGCGAAAAATGGCGGCGGGATGACCTATGACTGGGGTCCGTACGACCTCGACTGGCTCAGCTGGGTGCTCGGCGACCTGTTCCGGCCGCGCGTGGTCTTCGGCACTATGGGCAACTACTTCCCGCTCACGCCGGAGCGCGTGCCGCCGTGCCTCGGCGTGGACGGCCATTATTGCGCCCAGCTCATCTGCGAAGGCGGACTGACCATCCTGTGGGAACGCCGCGCCGCCGAGCACGGCCCGTCCCGCCACACTATCGAGCTGCGCGGGAAAAAGGGCGGCCTCGACACCTATTTCATGCCGATGCCCGAGAAGCCGGGCCTGCAGCACTACGCCTACGTCGGCACGGACGAGCTGAAGACCACGGTGCTGCCGGACGCCCCGCCCAATTGGGACGATGCCATCGTCCATCCCATCCGCGAACTCACCGCCGCCATCCGCGAAAACCGCGCCCCGTCCAACACGCTGGAGGACAACCGGCGCATCCACGGCGTGATCGACGCCCTCCTCACCTCCGCCCGCACGCAGCAGGCGGTGAGGATCGCGGACTGACGACGGCGATCAGTTGAGAGTTGAAAGCTGAAAGTTGAAAGCGTCGGCAAACAAAACCTCCCGGTCATCTGAGGACGTCAGCTCGCAAGGGAACCGAAGGCTCGTCCGGTCTTTCAACTTTCAACTAGCCCCATCCCATGCCCCCGCTCAATCCCCTCTACCTCTTCAACACCGCCGCAATTATCCGTTCCGCACACGGCTCGCGATCGCGGCGGACCTGGGCTTCGACGGCTATGAGCTTCACCCAATCGAGCCCGACGACGACAAGTCCTGGAACGAGGCCGCCGCGGCGTTCAAGTCCAGCGGGCTGAAGCACGCGGGCATGTATGTCGTCGCCAAGGGCGCAACCGACGACGAATTCCCGAAGATCGACGCCGAGATCGAGCGTACGCGGCGCATCATTGACCGGCTTCATGCGATCGACCCGCACGCGTTCCTCAACTTCACCGTTTTCAGCAATCCCGCCGGCGCGAGCCCGCCCGACTATCGCGAGGCCGGCTCCGCCAAGGCCGAACCGCGTCACTGGGAACGCACCGCCCGCATCGTGCGCGCAGCCGACGACGCCCTCGCCGCGAAGGGCATGACCGGCAATCTCTACAACCACGTCTGGTTCATCATCGACACGCCCGCCGCCGAGCTGCGCGTGCTCAAGGAGTCAGGGGCCAAGGTCATCCGTCCCGGCGTCGCCATTTTTCACTCCCACTTTCACCTCGGCGTGCCCGATTTCGCCGAACTGATGGCGCAGCCCGGCATGGAGCGCCTCGGCTATTTCGCTGTGCTCAATGGCTGGCCGAAGCCCGCCGAGCCGTTCCGCACGCGCCCGCTGCACGACGGCAACATCGACATCGCCGGCGCGCTCGGCGTGCTCTGGTCCCGCGGCTACACCGGCCCGATCGTCTCGCAAGCCTACGACCTCGGCGGTGATCCCTACGAAACCGCGCGGCGTTCCCGCGATTACATCCGCGAGGTCCACGCCCGCTTCCTCCGCAACCCCGCGCTCAGCCCGGCCACATCGTGAGCAAAATCGATTTCCCGATCCATTTTACAGGAGGAAGCAGAGGAAGCGGAGCGCAGATCAGTTCCATTTCATCTACTCCGCTTCCTCTGCTTTCTCCTGTAAAAGTCCGTGTTCAAGCTCCATGAGCCCCGTCGTCAAAGTTGAAATCGGCCGCTTCGACTACCTAGTCGCGGGCGAATTCAAGTTCTTCGCACCCGGTCCCGACGGCCGTGTCACCCGGCCCAGCGTGCTCGTTCGCCTGACTGACGCCGACGGCCGCACTGGCTGGGGCCAGGCGGTGCCCGTCCCTTCTTGGACCTACGAGACGGTTGAAACGGTGATGACTACGCTGCGCCACTACCTCGCGCCACTCATGCTCGGACGCGACCCGGCCGACTTCGCCGGCCTCCACGCCGCGATGAACCACGCGATCCGCCCCGCGTTCTCCACCGGCCAGCCCCTCTGCAAGGCCGCGCTCGACCTGGCGTGCCACGACCTCGCCGGGAAACAGCGCGGCGTGCCCGCGTGGCAACTCTTCGGCGAGGTCGGTGGGCCGGGCGCTCCGTCGCACCTCAGTTCGGAGAAATCGCGCACGGAGCGCACGCTCCACCCCCTGACTTCGCTCACGCTCAGTTGGACGGTCGCATCGCCGAAGCCCGCCGTCATCGAGCAGCAACTCGCCGAGGGCCGTGCCCGTGGCTATCGGAATTTCAACATCAAGGTCGGTTATCCGCAGTCCGCCGACTACGATCTCGACCTCGCGCGCCGCGTGCGCGCGTTCGCGCCGGACGGCTTTCTCTGGGCCGACGCCAACACCGGTTACACGCCCGAGCAGGCGCTCGCGATCGCGCCGAAGCTGCGCGCGGCCGGCGTGGACGTGCTCGAGTCACCGCTGCCGCCCACGGCGATCCGCGGCTACCAGGCACTGAAAAAGCAGGGTGCGCTACCCATCCTGATGGACGAAGGCATCGTCGGCCCGGAGGTCGCTGCGGAATTCATCGCGCTCGGCCTGATGGACGGCATGGCGCTCAAACCCGCCCGCAACGCCGGGCTCTGGCCGTCCGTGCAAATCGTCAACCAACTCCACGCCGCCGGCCTGATGGTGCTCGGTTCCGGTCTCACCGACCCGGATTTCTCGCTCGCGGCCGCCGCGCAACTCTACGCCTGGGCCGGCATCACCCGGCCGTGCGCCCTGAACGGCCCGCAATTTCTCGCCGATTCACTCGTCGGGAAAGCTCTCGCCCCGGCCCATGACGTGCTCGCCGTTCCCACCGGCCCCGGCCTCGGCCTCACGCCCGACGAGCGGGCCACGCGCTGCCTTGAAGTCGTCGCCAAGCCCTGACGTCAGAAGTTTGGCCACGAAGAGGCACAAAAATGTCGTCGGCTGCGAAGCAACTCTCCCGCGCGCCTATAGGCGCAATGGCGACTCCTTCGCAGCCCCAACGCGTTTTTGTGCCTCTTTGTGGCCAAAACGGATTGGCTGCAGAATTCAAAACTGCACCGACCACGCCGTCACATCCGCCGTGGCGATCAGCGGGAGCTTGCGCACGCCGCTCACATCCGGAACCCCGGCGATCATGATGAAGCCCGATTCGCCCGTCGGTCGCAGCAGCTTGCCCGAGAGCGTGCGAGTCGCGGCGTCCCAGCGCACGTCCGACAATTCCCGGCCACCGCTCTGGTGAAAACTCGTGCCCACCGGCCAGGGATGTGGCCGCGGTTTCCGCAGCACGACGAGTTTCACCGACGGGCCGTGAAAGCCGATGTCGAACAGCCCCGGCCCTGACTCCTGGATCGGATTCGCGAAGTCGCCCGGGTGACGGTAAGACGACGCCGGCCGCTCCATCCGCGGAATCACGCCGAGAAATTGGCCGGACCAGAATTCGTAGGCCCAGAGTTGCGCCTTCGCCGGCAGGCCGAGCCGCGTCAGCTCGACTTGGAATCGCCGCGCCAGGTTCACCCCCGAGCCAATCTCGGCCGCGGGCTCGCTCCAGTTGCAGACCGCCACGAGCGTCCATTCATCCCAGTCCGCGCGCACCGGCAGGGTCCAAATCGTGGCGCCGCCAGGCTCGCGCTCCGCCGGCGTCTCCCGCGCCAGCAAGCGCGCGGTCTTCGCGTCCGTTTTCTCCTTCGCCTTGATCAGTGTCAGGTACGGAACCGTGCCGGTTTTGACGGGGTGAAAAAGGTCCACCGGCGTCGCCGGCGTGCCGTTTGGCGGCAGCGTCGCGAGCAACACCGCCCACCGATCCTCCGGCAGCGTCGTCAGGTCGTCGCCGATATCCACGTGGCCCGCGCCCATGAACGTGACGGTCGCGCGCATCCGCGCCTCCTCGAGCGTGCCGGGCAGGCCCACCACGAGGCATGACGGCTGCTGCAGCGCCCAGCGCTGTTTGAAAAGATGACAGGCATAGCTCGTGTAGACTTCGCGCAGGTGCCGCCAGCCGAGCCCCGTGTTGCCCGTGTCCATGTTCGCGTAACTCAGCGCGGTGATTCCCGCCGCCGCGGCGTCGGTGCCGGAGCAGTCAATCATCAGCGCCGTCTCGCCGGTTGAGTTCAGCGCGTCCTGCGCGATGCGGAACGCCTTGCGCACTGCCTCGATGGCGCGCGGATTCACCAGCCGGGGATCGTGCCGGTGGCGCAGCTTTTCGCCCGTGACGACGCCCGCGAAATCCCACTTCACGTAGCGCACACCCTTGTTGGCCAGCGCGGTGAAGTTATCCCGCAGCCACGCCTGCGCGCCGGGATGCGACACATCGAGCGCATACACCGGGCAAAACGGCTCCCAGAACCAGTGATAGTTGACGAACGGCTTGCCGTCGGCGCCGCGCAGCAGCCACTCGGGGTGTTCCTTCGCAATCGGATGCGCGTCCGCCACGCAGAGCACGCCCACCCACACGCCGAGTTCAAACGACTCCTTGCGCAGCTCGCCGCTCAGCCAGCCCAGCCCGTGGGAAAACCGGTCGTTCTCCTCGAAGTAAGTTGGGATGTTGTCCTTCTCCCAGCCCAGATCCAGCTGCAGGTATTTCAACCCCAGCTGCTCCAAGTGCCTCCCGCGCGCGACGCGCGCCGTCGCCAACACATTCTGCTCGCTCACACCAAGCCGGTAGGGATACCAGCTGCACCAGTTGGCGAGCGGCGGCGGCGCGGACGCGAAGTCGTTGCGCGACTTGATCCGGTCGCCATGCGCCCCGAGCAGCGCCAGCGGATCCGCGCCCGCCTCGATCACAAAATTTCCCAGCGCGAGGCTCTCCCCCGGCGCGAGCGGATAGTCGCCGCCATCAAAATCGATCGTGAACCGGCGGAAGGCCGGGACATTCACCACGGCGTCCGGGTCCTTCGCCGCGACCGACTTGGTCGCCCCGCCGTCGACATTGTCCGCGCCCGAGATTGCCCGTCCGGCCGCGAGCCGCATCCGCCCGCTGAGATTCGGCAGCCAGCGGTCCACGGTCTCGAAGCCAATCAGCAGGGAGCGCCGCGTCGCGGGATTGTAGAAAACCGTGTGATTATGGCTGGTGAACCCGCCCATCGTGGCGTCGAGCGCCTTCAGTCCGTCACTGCCCGTCAGCATCTGCCGCGGCGTGCGCACGCGGCCCATGTACGCGCTTTGCTCGAGGATCCGCACGTCAGCCGGCGCAGGTCCCAGCGCCAAGCGCGCGCACTCGAACAGCGTGGCGTGATTCAGCGCCACGGGTTCCGAGCCAAGGTTGCGCAGCGTGGCGGTCACGCGCACGCGGTCCGCGGATTCCTGGGCAATTTCCAACCGCAGCTCCGCCTTCGCCCCGGCCCACGTCGCCGTCCGCTTGCGCACGGTGCCCTTCACGCCGACGAAGCGCAGCCCCGCCTTGCGGCCATCGAGCATCAGCTTCGGCCCGCCCGGACCGAACGCGAAATGCCCCGCGCTCCAACTGAACGTGCCGGCGTGGAAGGTGATTTTCATGAAGGAGCGTGGTTCCCGACGATTGTCATTCTGAGCGTAGCGAAGAATCCAGTTGGAACCGGTCGGCAGCGTCAGACTGGATTCTTCGCTACGCTCAGAATGACAGAATAGGAGGAAGAGCGGACAAGGGGTTCGCCCTGGTCTACAGCAGCACTTCCTTGCCGCCGTTCGCGCTGCTCTCGTTCGCCGCCTCGATGAAGCGGATGAGCTCGATCGTCTCCTCCGGGTCGATCGGCGTGGGTCCGCCCTGGAAGAACGCCAAAAACGCCTCCGCCAGGCTGGCGTAGAACGGCTTCACCTGCGTCTGCACGTTCACCGGCACCGTCGTTTTCTCAAAGTGCACCAGGCCGTGCATCTCGTAGTTCCCCGTGCGGCTCCCGCGCACCGTCCCGATGCGGCCATCCGCCCACACTCCCGTCGCCAGGTCGTAACTCTCGTTCGAGACGCAGCGCACGCTGCGGCAACCGCGGCCCATCGTCGTGTAGAGCATCTCGACGGCGTGGATGCCATACCAGTAAAGCCCCGGGTTCGTCGCCTCGTGCGCCGCCGCGCCGCAGAAATCCGCGCCTTTGACCGTCGCCTTGTTTTCCGGCGTCACGACGTTCACCAGCGCCTCGGTGAAGCGCAGCGACGATGACGAAAACAGCTTCACGTTGTGCTTCTTTGCCATCGCGAACATCGCCTTTGCGTCCGCCGTGCTCACCGCAAAGGGCTTGTCCATAAACACCGGCTTGCCGAACGGCGCGATCCGCGCGAACTGCCCGGGATGCGTGCGGCCGTCGAGCGAGGTCAGCAGGATCGCGTCGCACGCCTGCGCCACCGCCTCCGGGCTGTCCACGATCGTGACGCCAAACTTGTCCTTCAACTCGGCCGTGTAACCCGCCACGCGGCTGATGCTGGAAGGCAGATCCGGCGAGCCGCCCGGCCAGGCCACGGTCACCCGCGCGCCCTTCATCGCTTGCTTGGAGGCGGGATTGTTGAACGTGTCGCTGAACACGAGCACGTGCGACGTATCGAGCCCGATGATGCCGAGTTTCAAATCGCGGGACGGATTCATGGGGAGCCACTTTGCGCCCGCGCGCCGGGCGATTCCAGCGCAGACTATGCGCGTATTCTGTATTTTCATCCCGCGCGCCGTTGTGCACTATCCGGTCACCGATGGCCCCGCCTGCCCACCCCGCCCGCCCTGAGCCCACCGAAAGGGCGCCCTTGCCGCGAGTCCGCGTCCTCGCCACCGGCGGCACGATCGCCGGCGCCCAGACGGGCAGCTCCCGCAGCTACCAGGCGGGCGCGTTCTCGATCGAGGCGCTCGTCGCGGCCGTGCCCCAGCTTGCCACGCTCGCCCGCCTCGAGGTCGAGCAGGTCGCCGCGCTCGGCAGCCAGGACATGAATGAGGCCATCTGGCTGAAACTCGCCGCCCGCGCGGAAGCCGCGCTCGCGGACCCGGACATCGCGGCCGTGGTCATCACGCACGGGACCGACACGATGGAGGAGACGGGCTATTTCCTGAATCTCGTCGTGCACAGCGCCAAGCCGATCGTTCTCGTCGGCGCCATGCGTCCGGCCACGGAGATCAGCGCCGATGGTCCGATGAACCTCTACAACGCCGTGGCCGTCGCCGCCCATCCCGACACGCGCAACCGCGGCGTGCTGGTCGTGGCCAACGACGAGATCCATTTCGCCCGCGAGGTGAGCAAGACCAACACGACCCAGGTCGGCACGTTCAAGGCCTCGCACCGCGGCCTCGCGGGCCTCGTTCACGCCGGCCGGCTGCACCTCTACGCCCCGCCCGTGCGCCGCCACACCGTGGCCAGCGAATTTACCGTCGGCGGGCTCACGAGCCTGCCGCGCGTGGACATTGTTTACGCCCACGCCGGCATGGGCCGCGAGCTGATCGACGCCGCCGTCCGCGCCGGGGCCAAGGGTCTCGTCATCGCCGGGGTCGGCGACGGCAACCTCAACGAACCCGCGCTCGCCGCCGCCGCCGCTGCCGCGCGCGCGGGCGTCGCGATTGTGCGCAGCTCGCGCACCGGGGGTGGCGTGGTCGAGCGGAACATCGAGATCGATGATGACGAGCTCGGCTTCATCGCCGCCGACGAGCTCAATCCCCAGAAATGTCGCGTGCTGCTGATGCTCGGCCTGACGCGCACCGCCGACCCGCGCGCGTTGCAGGAGCTGTTCTTCACGTATTGATGAAAGGCGGGTGTCCCGAACCCCGCCTTGGGTGGGCCGGGCGCTCCGCGCGCGGCAGCTCCGCCCAATCCGCCGGGCAACGGAGCGCCCGGCCCACCTCAAGCAATTGTTCTCCGCAGGAGTCGGCGGGGCTCGGTGACCCCGCCCTACAGTTTCGCCGGCGGCAGGGGCGGCGGCTCGGCCAGCTCCCGGTCCTGATCCGCGGAATGCCGCAGCGCGTAGGCCATGTAGAGCACGACGGCGATGTTCGTCACGAGGATGCTGAACTTCACCGGACCGAACTTGTGCATCAGCTCGTAAATTTCCACGGGCAGGTAAATCGCGCTCGAAGCCAGGGCGAACCACTCCGCCCAGCGCCGTTCGTTCCACAAGCCGTAGGCCTCGATGGCGCGCACCACGGAATACAGCGCGGCCAGCGCGGCCAGGAACCAGAGATTCGCGTCCGTCACGCGTTCCGACGCGTCGAGAAAGATGCGGGGGTATTTGCCGGCGGGATTGAGATGGCTGTGGCGGACAAATTTTTCCGCCAGCGCCTGGACATCCTGATGGATGAGCGCGAGCAGCCCGAAGCCCGCCAGCAGCACGAGCGCGGCCTTGCAGGCCTCCACGATCGCGACGGCGCGAACCCCGGTGAGCAACGGTTTACGAATCATTCAACCCCATCCTACCAGTATGAGGCCCGCCGCGCAATGCCCGGCAGCTTGGGGCTCGCCTCCGCCGAAAAGATAACTATGCCAGTCGTGAGTCCGGGAAGATGGCTGACCGGCGACTGATCCCTCTCACTTTTCCCCTCCCCTTCCTTCATGCGCATTGGCGGCGAGCCAGATTCCGACGAGCCCGAGCAGGAGATTCCGCTGGAAGTGCAGCTGTTTCTCAACCGGGGCTGGGCCATCATGCGGACCGAGCGGCGCGGCATCGTCCTGACTGGGCCGAAGGCGATGCGCGGCCGGACCAAGTTTACCATCGTACTCGGGGTTGTCCTCGTCGTCGCCGGCATCCTCAAGCTCGGCTCGGTGGCCATCGCGATCGGCGCGGGGTTGCTCATCCTCTCGGCGGCCGACTACCAATACGCCACGCGGCCCCCGACCAAGTTCTTCCCCGCCGACGGCGAAAAGAAACGCGCGATGGAGCGCGGCTGAGCTCCCGGGCAACTCGCGATCCCGGATCTCGGCGGGCCGAAGTGAGCTGAGCCAATTAGTCCGGCTCACGGGGTAAAGTGGCGCCCCCCGGAACCAGGGCAAAAACGTGGCCGGGTTGGAACCGCACGGATCCTCCGCAGTCCGTCGGAGGATTAAACGCCGCTCTTCTGCGCCTGAGGCCCACCACCTGGCCGGCGACCCGGCGGTGGAAAAAATCGGCCGCATCGCCAACGAGATTTCATGCTAAGCGGCAGTTTGGTGGGCCGACTGGGACTCGAACCCAGACTCAAAGGATTATGAGTCCTCTGCTTTAACCATTAAGCTATCGGCCCCGTGTGGTCGCGACTCTGCCGCGACGGGTGAAAGTGGAAAGATGAAAGTTGAAACCGGGAAATCGGGATAGCCGCGGCCGTTGGTCGGAGTCTCTTTCACCCTTCAACCCTCAACCTTCACGGCATGGGCGCCGCGGCAGATGAAAGCTGGGCGTTGAAAGGTGAAAGATTCCAACCCCATTCCGGTCGGAGCCGGACGGCCTCACCCAACGTTCCCACCTCCCAGCTCGACCGTCTACAGCCCATCGCCCGCGAACGTTCATTTTGCCGGAATTGCCTCCGGCGAATTCCGCGTTCTACATCGCCGGCTTGAATCTCGCCGACGCCATCGCCGCCACGCGGTCCTACATCGACGCCAATTGGGAGAAAACCTTCCGCGTGTCCCGCGAGGAGACCGCCAAGGAAATCTCCCTGCCCCGCCCCCACACCGTCCCGTCCACGGACCCGAGCATGTGGCTCTTTTTCTACTGGGACACCTACTTCACCAACCTCGGCCTCATCCGCCAGGGCCGCTTCGACCAGGCGCTCAACAACGCCGAGAACGTCATCTACCTCCTCGAGCGCCTCGGCTTCGTGCCCAACATCTCCGTCAAGATCGCGCTCAACCGCAGCCAGGTCCCCGTTTCCGCCGTGCTGTTCCAGGAGATCTACGCGCACTCGCGCGACAAGGCCTGGCTCGCCCGGGCCTACGCCGCGCTCGTGAAGGAATACGCCTTCTGGATGGCCCTGCGCGTCGCGCCCAACGGCCTCGCCACCTGCGGCAACTTCGCCGACCCCGTCACGCTCGCCAACTTCTACGACGTCATCAAACACCGCCTCGCCGACATCCCCGCCGACCCCGTCGCGCGCCTGCGCTACCTCCACCACAAGATGGCGGAATGCGAGGTCTGGGACTTCAACCCGCGCTTCGACCAGCGCGCGGCGGATTTCAACCCGGTGGACACGAACGCCATCCTCTACCAGTTCGAAACCATCGCCGGCGATTTCGCCCGCGAGCTCGGTCTGGCCGACGCGGAACCGGTCTGGCGGGACCGCGCCGCGCGCCGCCGCGCCCTCGTGGACGAGTATCTCTGGAACGCGGCGAAGGGTTTCTATTTCGACTACGACTGGGCCAACCGGCGCCCCGGCAGCGTTGTTTCGGCCGCGCCCTATTTCGCGTTGTGGTCGGGCATCTGCTCCGACGCCCAGGCCGCCGCGCTCGCGCGCAATCTCCCGCTCGTGGAACGCGCGCACGGCGTGATGGCCTGCGCCGAGGGCAGTAACCACTCCGCCAACACCTACCAGTGGGACGCCCCCAACGCCTGGCCGCCGCACCAGACCGCGGCGATCATCGGCCTGCTGCGCCATGGCTTCAAAGCCGACGCCCGTCGCATCGCGGAAAAATACGTCCTCACCTGCGCGCGCAACCTCACGACCACCGGGCAGCTCTGGGAAAAATACAACGCCCTCACCGGGCGCATCGACGTCGCCGACGAATACAAGATGCCGCACATGATGGGCTGGACCGCCGGCGGCTGCGTGCACGCCTGCGAGGTGCTTGAGTCGGCCTGAGCAGCTGCCCATTCGTAGGTCGGGCTTTACGCCCGACATCCGGATATCTGGCGTAAAGCCCGACCTACACCGACACCGCTTCCAGCCCACTCAGATCCAAACCCGGCGCGCAGCCGAATGGTGCGCGCAGGATCGTGCCGAGGGAAATCAGCCCCGCCCGCACATCTAGCCGCGGCCAGCCCGCCGCACTTCGGACGTAGAGATCGCCGTGGTGCGCGAGGATGTGCTGCTGCATCGCCGCGGGAAACTGCGAGAGTCCCGTGAAGTAATGGTGGCCGTTACGCTCCACGCTCGTCACCCCGAGCGACGCCTGCACCACCAGATCCTGCAGCAGCGCGACGGGGCCGACGTTGGTGAGGTCCTCGCCGCTCAGCATTGCGGGTTTTCCTGCCGCCCGCCGCTGCGCCAGGAGGCACGCGTGGGCCACGCCCTTGAAGATGCCTTTGCAGTTCTTGTGGCTCGTCCCGGCGTAACCGAGCGCGAGCGCCGCCGGCAGGCTGCCGGGTTCGGCGTCGGACTCGTCGATGATGATCGGCGGACGCTCCGGCCACGCCGACCAGTCCGCCGCGGGCGTCAGCGCCACGTCCCGGTGCAGCGGCTGTTCGATGAAGAGCAGCTTTGGCCAGAAATCCTTCAGCGCCGGCTCCGCCAGCAGCGCGCGCATTTGCCGCGCAAACGCCGCCGGGTCGCGGAAGCTCTCGTTGCCATCGAGCGAAAACGCGTAGTCGCCGCCACACTCGCGCGCGAGCACGGGCGCGATGCGCCGCAGCCGGTCGCTCGCGCGGGTCACGTCGGCGTCGATTTTGATTTTAAAATGTTTCAGCCCGTAAAACTTCACGCACGCCGCGAGCGACTGTGGCAGCCCGTCATGCACGCGCTCGCCCGCTGGGATCTCGTTTTCCTCAATCGGGTCGAGCAACCCCACCGTGTGCCGGCAGAAAACTCTCGCCGGCGGTGACGCCGGCAGCCAGTCGCGCGGCGCCGTGCCCGCGAGCGGCGCATGCACCGCGCCGAGATCAACGCCAAAGCGATTGTCCCGCAGCGCCGCTGCAAACGGTTGCTCGACCGCCCGGCAATACGCGTCGATCAACGCCCGCTCGACGAGCGACGTCCCAAAATGCGCGAGCAGTGGAGGAATCTTGTGCTCCACGCCCCACTTGCCCTGCGCGGCGTAAAGTTGCTGCCAGAACGCGAACGGCGTCGCTGCCTGGATCGCGCGGGCGGCCGCAACGGCGGCGCGAATGACCACGAGCATCTCATCGATCTCCTCGGCGAGCGGGCGGTTCGGGTCCTTGGTGAACCACTTCGGCGGCAAGTGATCCGCCGCCAGCCCCTGGTGCGTGCGGCCAGCGATCTCGAACGTCAGCCGCAGGATCACGTGCGGCACCTCCGTCATCGTCACGATGCCGTAGCGGAACGGCATCCGCGCCCGCAGCTGGATTCGGAACAGTTCGGCGTGGCGGAGCTGGATCATCGCTGGAGCGGACATTCGGTTCCGACGCTGGCCGAGCCGCCCGGCACGGTCAACGCTCGCCCATGGCCGGCGGCTTTAACCCGGGGTTAGTGCCGCGGCCCTCGTCGCCGAGCCTTACTTGCCCGCGGCATGGCCGCCACTCGCCCGCGCGGGCCCACCGTATAACATGAACCGGATGCCCTGGCGGAAGCGACACGGCACCGGCATTTCACCGCGCGTGGCGGGAGCAAACGTCCAGTAACTCAACGCCCGTTCGGCCAGCGCGCCAAAAAACATGTTCTCCGCCTTGACGGTGCGCACATGGGTCACCCTGCCGTGCGCGTCGATCACCACTTCAACTTTCACATCCCCATCGATCTCGCGAAAACGCATTTCCTCGGGATACATCGGCATCACTTTCGTGAGGGCTCGCGGCGGTTGAAAACTTCCGGCGGAAACATCCGGCCCGGGTTTCCAGCGGTCAATCCGGCGGCTCACCCCCGGTTTCACGCGCGCGCCATTGCTGCGGTTGCTTTCCGGGAAGAAAACGATCGGCACCTCCAGGGCGACCCGCACGGGGTGGTTGTCCATCCGGGCCGGGGAAAATTTCCATTGGCGCACCGCCGCGATCGCGGGCGCGACGCACTCGACCTCGGTCGCCTCGACCAGGTGCACATCACGGGGAATCCCGGTTTCATCGACCACGAAGCCAATCGTCGCCTCGCCCATCCAATTATTGGCCTGCAGCGCCGCCGGCGTTTTTGGGCGGATTTCGTCCTTCAACTCGGGCCAATCCTGGACCGCGGAAATTTCCACTGTCGGCGGTCCCGAAGGCAGCACTTCCTTCGTGCGGCGCGCCTCGATTTCCGCGAGGTCGGCGTCATCAAATTCAAAGACGAACGGCAGGATCACGGGCATCGCGCACGGGCGCCCGGCTTGGTAGGCCGGTTGAAATTTGAACCGGCGCGCCGCTTCCAGCGCGGCCTGGCCAAATTCGCTCGTGGTCTCCTCGTTTACCTTGGCCTCGGTGATTTCGCCCTGCTCGCCGATGCGCAGCGCGATCTTGGCCCAGCCCGTGATCCGCTGTTCCTTTAGCTTGGCCGGATATTCCAGCGGGGCCGGTTCGAGCACCTTGGGTGGACCGTCTGCGGGCTGCGATTGAGCCCTCGCCAACGCCGTCAGCATCACGACGGCGCAACAAATAACACGGGTCGGGTTAATGCGGCCGAGCAAACAGAAGCGCGAAGCCACCTCAAGCCGATCTTGGTTCCGGCCGCTGAGTTTGGCTTCCGGCGGTCATTCCGTCGCAGGGAGAGGAGCTTTTGCTCTCGCTCGACGGGCCGCGCGAAAGCTCGTCAGCGCGACGTGGCGCAAACCTCCTCGAACAACGCCGCCGGCAGCGGGCCGGCGGAAAAGTCCGCGAGTGCGGCGGTGAGCTCGGCCGGATTTCGTGCCCCGATCACCGTGCGGTCGATTTCGGCCATGCTGAACATGAAACGGTGACCCAGCGTCGACAGGGGAAGCCCGTGGCGCTCCGCCAGCGCCCGCAGCCGGATCGCGCGCTGGAGCGGTTGCGCCCAGACCCACTCCGGACGCTCGTGGATGAATTCCTCGTGACGCGACCCCAGCAGGCCCATGTGCAGCGGGCTCGCTCCGTAAATCGCCAACTCCGCCGCCTTCACGCGCGGCACATCGGCCGTCATCCCGTCGAGGATGCAGGCGTCGAGTCGCCGGAACAGCATCACGACGTCGAAGCAGCCGGACTCGATGAACCCGTCCCAGCCCGGGCCATCCCCGCCACCCAGGCCCAGCCGCCGCGTCAGCCCGTCGGCCTGCATCTGCCGCAACACTTCCACCACGCGTGCCCGTTGCTCCACGGGCACCATCTCGGGCTCGTGCAGGAACAGCAAATCCACCGCCGGCAGGCCGAGCGTGTCCAGGCTGCGCCGCAGCGAGTCCCGCATCGCGGCACTCGCGTAATCAAAAACCCCGATGTGTCCGCTGGGACCCGGCATCCGGCCGACCTTCGTGCTGACCACCGGGCGGGGACCGCGCCAGCCAGCGAGCGCCTCGCCCAAGAGTTTTTCCGCCGTGCCGTAAGCCGGCGCGACGTCGAACACGCCGAGCCCCGCCTCGATCGCCTGCCGCAAGGTCTCGCGTGCGACGCCCTGGTCCACCGCGCCCCACGCGCCGCCGATTCCCGCGAGACCGAAAGCCAGGCGATCCGCGCGCAAGCCCAGCCGGTCCAAGGCATCAGCCGGCGTGAAGGCCGCGAGCCGTGACGGATGCGGGGTGACCTGGAGGGGCAGCTCCATTTATTTCCCGGTGCTCATCTCGCGAAACATGGGGCAGGCTGCAGTGACGAGGGACGAGTGACAAGTGACGAGAAAGCGCGGTTGCGGAGGGGATTGGTTCCTCCCGGCTGCACTGATGCCTTTGTGGGTCGGGGTTTATCCCCGACAAGCGCCCCGGCATGTCGGGCGTAAAGCCCGACCCACGCTGATTAAATCGCGCCGCAATTTTTCTATCGGCGAAGGCCCGCCGCCTCTGCATCGTCTGATCACCCCCGATTTCCGGCCTCGTCACTCGTCACTGGTCACTCGTCACTCGTCACTCCCAAAAATGAAAATTGTCGCGGTCAATGCCTACGTGACGCTCAACAAAACCAAGGTGCCGTTTGTCTGGCGCCGCGGTTTGCCCGGCAGCGACCCCGTCACGCAGCAGACGTGGCTGCGGCTCGTAACGGACGAGGGCATCGAGGGCTGGAGCTGCGCGATGCGGGGGCCGATTGCCTTCGACCTCATCGCCCGCCGGCTCAAGCCGTGGTTGCTGGGCAAAGACCCGTTGATGAAGGAACTGCTCTGGCACGAACTGTGGGAGATCGACCGCATCGAGGAGTTCCCGATGTACATGATGGGCGTGGTGGACGCCGCGCTGTGGGACATCACCGCCAAGGCCGCGAAGCTCCCGCTGTATCAACTGCTCGGCGGTTACCGCGACAAGATCGAGGCTTACGCCAGCACCGTCACTTACGGTTCGACGAAGGAGTTTCTCGACGTCGCCGACCAGTGCCTCGCGCGCGGCTTCCGCGCCATCAAGCTCCACGCCTGGGGTGACGCGCGGAAGGACGCCGCGCTGTGCCAGGCGCTGCGGAAACACGTCGGGCCGGACATCGCGTTGATGTATGACGGCTCGGCGGGCTTTGACCCGTATGAGTCGCTCTACCTCGGCCGCGCCCTCGAGGACGCCGGCTACCTCTGGTATGAGGAGCCGATGCGCGAGTTCAGCATCAACGCCTACCGCCGGCTCTGCGAGCAGCTCGACATTCCGGTGCTCGCGGCCGAGACGTCCGACGGCTGCCACTACAACGTCGCGGACTTCATCGCGCAGGGCGCGGCTGACATGGTGCGCACAAGCTTCTTCTACAAGGGCGGCATCACCGGCGCGCTGCGCGTCGCGCACCTCGCGGATTCATTCCAGCTGAGCGCCGAGGTGCATGGCATGGGCGTGGAGAACACCCACCTCTGCCTCGCGATCCGCAACAACCATTACTACGAGACGCTCATCCGTGGAAACCCGATCACCGTCGACGCCAACATCGGCAAGGACTGCCACGTCCGCGTTCCCGATGCCCCCGGCCTCGGCCACGACATTAACCTGAAGGCGCTCGAGAAAGCCGCCGTCGCGAAGCTTTGAACCCCCCATGAAAAACCCCGCTGCCCTGCTCCTCGGTTTTTGCCTCCTCTGCCCGGCCCTGTTCGCCGTGGCTCCACATCCCACCGTGCTCAAAGTGAAATGTGACGGGCAGATGCTACCGGTAGTACGGGTGCATCATGACGATCCCTATGTGGTCGCGGGCGGCAAGGAGACCCTCGTCCGATCGGAGCCGTTGTATGCCTTGGAAAGCGCGGCGGGCTACAGCAGCAATTTCGTGGAGGCACCCCGGGGCGGGCTGGGCGGGCAATTCCACATGGAGCTCATTGGCGCGAACACCTACGACGTCTCCCAGCCGCACCAAGGGCAGATGGATTTACCGTTGGAGCTAAAGGCGTGGAAAACCCTGAAGGGCGGCTACGCCGTCGTCGTCATATTTTCCGGGCTGAACCAGGCGGAGATCCTCGTGCGCGAGCTGCCCGAGTTGCCGGCGGAAAAAACCGTGCAGTTCAAAATCTCCGTGCATGCGCTGCCGCGGACGACCAATCCGATGTATTTTGTCCAGATTTTCGACGAAACCGGCCGGGAGGTGCGCACCAACGATGTAAGTTATGCCTGGCAGTACTACGCGGCGAGGGAACGCGCCCGCCTGGCGGAGGCGATCACGAAATATCAGGCCAAATATCCCACCGCCGACCACGCCGCGGTGCCGTTTTTCATGGTCGGCCCCGTCTTTCGACCCGGCGTCGTGCTGCCCACAGGGGAGATCACCGTTACACTCAGCGTCGGCGCGGACGGCACGGTCACCGATGTCGACGCGGGCATGATCGGAAATGACAGCACACGAAACAGCGTCGTCGAGGCGCTGGGTGGCTGGCTGTTCCTCCCGAAGCTCACCGCCGGCCAGCCGGACTTCACAACCGTCAGCGTCCCGCTGAAGTTCTAGTCCCGGCGATCCCGCCCTGCCCCTCATGCGCTTTGCCTTCGTCGCTCTCGGCCTGTGCCTCGTCGTTGCGCAGGCCGCGGCTTTTGCGCCCCACCCCTCGATCCTCACGGTCAAATACAAGGA
>Ga0316221_1002156_pt1 | contig 18199 bp, 24 predicted proteins | sample TBH18007metaG_FD_206003 | JGI IMG/M metagenome (GOLD analysis project Ga0316221, IMG submission 206003) | Freshwater microbial communities from Trout Bog Lake, Wisconsin, USA - TBH18007 | ecosystem: Environmental > Aquatic > Freshwater > Lake > Hypolimnion/Profundal zone | place: USA: Wisconsin... | reverse complement strand
GTTGTGCTATAATCCGCGCCGTAACCTGCTGGTTTTGTTCAATTCAATGACCAAAGGAGCGGCACAGATGAGGCAAAAACAGACCCGACAGATGAGCCTTTTTTCCGTCACAGCTCGTCACGACATCGGGAAGGAACTCAAGGAGATCTCCGAGGTACTCGACGCCACACCGCGCATGCTGGACTTGGTCTATAATGACCTGATCCGTAATCGTCGCCACGAGACCGGCCGTGAAGGAATGACTGCTGAACAGGTGCTTCGGTCCTGCGTACTCAAGCAGATGCGTTGCCTCTCCTACGAGGAGCTCGCTTTCCATCTGGAGGATTCCAACTCTTTCAGAGCCTTCGCCCGTCTGGAGATGGGGCAGTATCCGTCGTCATCGACTCTTCAGGAGAACATCAAGCCTGTTTCAGAAGAAGCCTGGGAAGCCATTCACATCTGCCTGATGCGGTTCGCGCAGAAACTTGGCCTGGAGAACGGGCGTAAAGTGCGCATTGACTCCACCGCCATTGAGACCGATGTGCATGACCCCACCGATGCCTCTCTTCTCTGGGACGGCATGCGCATCATCACTCGTTACCTTGAGGAGGGTCACACCCTCGATCCTCGCCCCGATTATCGGTACAGTGACCATCTGCGGGTGGCAAAGAAGCGGCTGCTTGCGGTGGTTAATGCCAAGAAGGATACCGATCGGGTCTCTGCTTACCGGGACATGGTTCATTATGCCGGCAAGGTTGTCGGGTATGCAAAGGATGCCATCCCCGCCCTGGAAAAATACCAGGCCGTCGACTTTGGCGGGATGATCACCGCCATGAGGCTTCGCACCCAGTTGAAAAGAGCTGTCGAGCTGCTGGAGAAGGTCATCAGCCAAACCGAGCGGCGGGTCTTCCGCGGCGAGAAGGTTCCGGTCTCGGAAAAGGTGGTCTCGTATTTTGAGGTCCATACCGACATCATCGTAAAGAGCCGCAGAGAGGTCGTGTACGGCCACAAGGTCTTTCTGACCAGCGGTAAGTCCAACTTGATACTCGACTGCCTGGTTGAGCGGGGCAACCCCGCCGACTCCGAGCAATACATCCCGATGCTCAAGCGCCATGAAGGGATCTTCGGGCGGATGCCGCGCCAGGCCAGTGCCGATGGCGGCTTCGCCTCCAAGAAGAATCTGTCGGATGCCAAAGAGCTTAAGGTCAAGGATGTAGCTTTCGCAAAGAAGCGCGGGTTAGCTGTCGCCGACATGGTCAAGAGTTCCTGGGTCTACAAGAAACTCAAGAACTTCCGTGCAGGCATCGAGGCGAATATCTCCACTCTCAAGCGCGCCTTCGGTCTGGACCGCTGCAACTGGAAGAGTTGGGAAGGCTTCAAGCGCTATCTCTGGAGTTCGATCTTCGCCTACAACCTCCAGGTGATTGCCAGGTTAAGGTTGGAAGCAGCCAAAACCGCAGCCTGACCCGTTCGAGGACCTGAATCATCACGATTCACGGGAGTGGTGCGTCCAGAAAATGAGAAAGAGCGGACTACTTGAAGGCGTCTTAGCAAGCACTTACGAGTTTGGCGTGTTTTGGGCCAAACTTTTACTACGAAGTTCAGAAAAATACAGTTTCCGGACGGACACAAGCTAGGCATAAAAATACCCCACGATTAAATTAGCAACGTGAGGCAAGTGTCTCATGAAAAGAATTGGTTGTCAATATTAATAAAAGCTGGAAAACAAGCCCGGTTTACAAAAAGTCAAAACCCCGAGGAAATTCACGAAGACGTCCTGGTCGGAGAGCACCAGCCCGCCGTGCTTGGTGAGGACCGCCAGGATCATGGCGATCCGGTTCTGATCCAGGCCGATGCCGAGCCGGCGGGGCGAGCCGTACTGGGCGGCGACCACCAGGGACTGGATCTCCACCAGAAGGGGACGGGTCCCCTCCCAGAGCACGCTGATCAGGCTTCCGGGAGCGGCGGTGTCGGTGCGCGACAGGAAGATCGCCGAGGGGTTCTTCACCTCGCGCAGCCCCCGCTCGGTCATGGCGAAGACCCCCAGCTCGTTCACCGGACCGAAGCGGTTCTTGGTGGTGCGCATCAGCCGGTAGCGCGCGTCCTCCGTGGAGCTCAGCATGACCTGGGTGTCCACCATGTGGGAGAGCGTCATCGGGCCCGCCAGCGACTGGTCCTTGGTGACGTGCCCCACCAGGATCAGCACGACGCCGGAGGTCTTGGCGTAGCAGGTGAGCGTCGCGGCGCTCTCCCTCACCTGGGAGACCCCGCCGGGCGCCGCCTCGACTCCGGCCACGTGCATGACCTGGATGGAGTCGATGACGATCACCTCGGGGCGCTCGGCGCCGGCGGCCTCCAGCACGCGCTCCACCGAGCTCTCCGCCAGCATCTTGACCCGGTCCACCGGGAGCTGGAGCCTCCTGGCCCGGCCGGCGATCTGCTGCAGGGACTCCTCGCCGGAGACGTAGAGCACCTCACGGGAGCGGGCCGCGTGGCACATGGTCTGCAGCAGGATGGTGCTCTTGCCGGCGCCCGGGTCCCCCCCGATCAGGATGACCGAGCCGGGGACGAAGCCACCTCCCAGCACGCGGTCGAACTCCTCGCTTCCGCTGGAAAAGCGCGCCTCCTCGCTGCACGCCACCTCGCCCAGGAGCGTCACGGCGGATACGGCTCCGGCGAACCCCTCGCGCCGGCTCGGCGGCGCGATCCTGACCTCCTGCACGGTATTCCAGACCCCGCAGGCGGTGCAGTGCCCCTGCCACTTCGGATAGACCGCCCCGCAATCCGAGCAGACGTACCCCGTCTTCACCTTTACCTTCGCCATGGTCCCCCGGGGATGTTCCGCCAAAAGGCGGCACGTGTATACGGGAATCTTATGCTCTTTGCCGATTGCTGTCAACAGCGGCGCCGATTGGGGTTTGACAAGCTTTGGCCACCTACGATAAACTTGCTGCGCGGTGCTTGCGGCGGGCGGATGGGCCGGGCCGGCGCCTCCCGCCGCGCCCGGCGGGGCCGCGGCGGCTGGCGGGGATCGCAGGGGGGAATTGCATGATGGAGACGGTGGGAGAAGCGGACCAGGTCGGCCCGGCCGGGACCGGCGCAGACGACGCCGCGACCCGCAGCTATCTGCTGGCGGTCGACGCCATCCGGGGGATCTACCGGGAGATCGGCCGGGACGGGATTCCGGACGTGCGCCTCCTGCAGACGGCGGCGCGCGGCCTGGCGGCCCTCGCGGTCCGGGATCCGGCGGCGCTGCTCGGGCTCACGGTGAACGAGGCCGCTGTCGTCAGCTCCCTGCAGCACAGCGTCAACGTCGGGGTGCTCGCCATGGCCCTCTCCGCGAGCCTGGGGCACGCCTTGTCCACCGTGGAGGAGACCGGGATCGCCGGGTTCCTGCACGACGTCGGCAAGACCAAGATCGACCAGGGGATCGTGGACAAGCCCGGGAAGCTGACCGAACTGGAATACGACGAGATGAAGAGGCACCCGGAGTACGGCGCCCTGATCCTGCTGCAGATGGAGGGGATTCCGGAGCGGGTGGCCGACGGGGTGCTGGGGCATCACATACGCTTCGACAGGGGAGGGTACCCGGAGTGGGCCCGTGAGCGGCCTTTCGGGGTGATGGCGGCGATCGTCGCGGTGGTGGACTGCTACGACGCGGCCACCACGCTCAGAAGCTACCAGCAGCAGATGCAGCCGGCGCAGGCGGCGCAGGAGATCCGCAGCCAGGGCGGCACCAGCCTGGACGGGGAGATCGTGCAGCGCTTCCTGGAGCTGGCCGGCCGGTTCCCGGTGGGAAGCCTGGTCCGGCTGGACAACGACGAGATCGCGGTGGTGTTCACGCCCAGTTCGGACGCCAGCGGCGCGGCCACCGTGAAGGTGGTCCGGGACGGCTCCGGGGCGGCGCTTGCCGAGCCGGTGCTGAAGAGCCTGGCGCAAAGCGGCGTGCGCATCGTCGACCTGGTCGACCCGCTGCCGCAGGGGATCGACGTCTCCTGCTGTTTTTAGGGGGATTCAGGGAAGCTGCGAGAGGGCGGTGACCGCCGCCGAGCGGGTCCTTTCGTGGGGGGAGCCGATCAGCCGCAGGAGGGGTTCCACCAGGGTGGCGTCTCCGATGCGTCCCAGGGCGAGGGCCGCCTCGGCGTCCAGTAGGCCGTCGCGCTCCTCGAGGAAGGGGAGCAGGCAGGGGATCAGGGAGGGATCCCGGAAGTGGGACAGCGCCTCTATGGCGACGGCGCGCACCGCCACCTGGGGGTCCCGAAGCTTCTCCACCAGCGGCGCCAGGGCCTGGGGCAGCGCCAGTTCCCCGAGCACCTTGATGGCCGCGCACTTGATGTCCTCTTCGGGACGCGCGGCGCAGTAGAGCAGGATAGGGAGCACCTTCTCACCCCCCAGCCGACCCAGCGCGTAGATCGCCCCGATTTTGGTCCCACGGTCCCCCTGCTTCAGCCGAGTGAGCAACTCCTCCAGGCTTTGTGCGGCCTCCAGCGCTTCGAGCGCCTGGGAGGCGGCCAGGCGCACCTCCGCGCTGCCGTCCTTGAGCAGGGGGATGATCGCGTCGCGTCTCTTTATGCGGGATGCTGGTTCCATGACTGATAACTAACAAAAATCCTCCCTTTCCACAAGACAAATCCTAGACGCAGCGGGGAAGGGCGGGCCGGCACGGAGGGAGGCGCGGTCGCCGCCGGCGGGGGGGGGCGGGCGCCGGCTGCGGCCGACGGCTACGCGGCAGGGCCGGTCGGGGACGCCGCAAACGGCGAGCGTCCGTTTCCAGTTTGCGGCGGGTCTTCAGTGTGCTACCTTGCAGGACGGCCCTCACCCGGCGGGGAGCCGGGAGAGCCGGCGCCGGGGGGAAGGCAGCCTGCGGCGGCAAAAAAAGAGCCGGTGGCCGGGGAGGCACGGTCGAAGGCCGAACCGGGAAGGGGAGAATCATGAAAGAAAGGATCAAATGCGTGGCGCTCTCGGCATTCGTGCTGCCGGGACTGGGGCAGCTCTGCCGGGGACGCCGGGTCAAGGGGGGCGTCATGATCGTGCTCGACAACGTCTTCATCCTGGCAGGCCTCTTCGTAGCGCTGCGCTGCGTCAGCAAGCTCATGCTGGCCGGGAGGGTGGGCCCGCTGGACGCGCAGCGGGTGCTGGCAGGGATCCAGACGGACGCGCCCTACGCGCGCTGGATGCTGGGAGGGTTCCTGGTGCTCTGGATCTACGGGGTAGTGGACGCCGCCCTCGACAAAGGGGAACAGTAACAATTTGACAAACATCATTTTATTGTGAGATAAAGCAGGGATACCTGTCGTTTCCGCTTTATGAGGAGTCACGTTATGCTGCAATCTGAGATACTCGGCACCGGTGGGCATGTCCCCGCCAAAGTGGTGGGCAATAGTCATTTCGATTACCTGGTGGACGACGCCGACAGCTGGATCCATTCCAGGACCGGGATCCGCGAGCGGCGCTTCGCGGCGGAGGGCGAGTCGACCTCGGATCTGGCGACCAGCGCCGCCCTGCTCGCGCTGGAAAACTCCGACCTCGGCCCGGAGGAGCTCGACTGCATCATCGTCGCCACCTCGACACCGGACATGATCCTGCCGGCCACCGCCTGCATGGTGCAGAAGAACATCGGCGCGGTGAACGCCTTCGCCTTCGACATGAACGCGGTCTGCAGCAGCTTCATCTACGGCATGGAGATCGCGGACAACCTGATCCGCTCCGGCAAATACAGGAAGGTGCTGCTGATCGGCGCCGACACCTACTCGAAGATCCTCGATTTCGACGACAAGGGGTCGGCTCCGCTCTTTGGCGACGGGGCGGGCGCGGTCATCCTGGGGGCATCGACCTCGGGCAAGGGAATCCTGCAGAGCGTCATGAAGAGCGACGGCAAGGGTTGGGAGCTGATCACGGTCCCCTCCTCCGGTTCCCGGAAGCCGGTCACCGCGGAGAGCATCGCGGCGAAGGAGAACACCTTCAAGATGGCCGGCAAGAGCGTCTTCGTCTTTGCGACCGACGTGATCCCGCGCATCATCGCGGACCTCTCGGAGCGTGGCGGTGTGAACCCGGAGCAGATCGACCACATCATCCCGCACCAGGCGAACGTGAGGATCATCGATTTCATTTCCAAGAAGACCGGCATCGCCAAGGAGAAGTTCCTGCTCAACCTGGACCGTTACGGCAACACCGCGGCGGCCTCCGTGGGGCTGGTGCTGGACGAGAACCTCCGCAAGGGTGTGATCAAGCCGGGGGAACTGGTGCTCATGATGGGCTTTGGCGGCGGTCTCTCCTGGGGCGGCGTCCTGATTCGGATCTAGGGAGAGGCGTCGAGTCGTCGAGTCGTTAAGTCGTCGAGTCGTTGACCACTCGACCACTCGACCACTCGACCACTCGACCACTCGACGGTTTTCCCCGTTTATTGACCACTCGACCACTCGACGGTTTTCCCCGTTTTTTTGCCACTCGACCACTCGACGTCTCAACGGTTTTCCCGTTTTTTCGCCCCCCCCGCCCCCTCGGGTACTTCCAACGGGACCAGGCCGTGCGCCCGCATCAGGGCGCGCAGCTGCTCCGCCGGGACCAGCTGCCGCCAGCCGGCATGGAACCTGTCGGCGGCCAGCAGCACCCCGCCCGGGAGCAGCCGCGCCGCGAGCGCCCCGATGGCGTGGTCCAGCTCGGCCGGCTGGTGCAGCAGCGGCCCCCCCAACAGGCCGTTGCACAGTATCAGATGGTAGTCCCTCTCCGACCCGACCTTTCCGACCTCCTCCAGATGAAATTTCATGGTTACGGCGTCTCCCCCGGTCAATAGCGGCGCGACCCTCGCGCGGTAGTCCCTCTCCCGCTGCGCGTCGTGGGGGAAAAAGGCGTGGGCCGCGGCGAAGAGCTCGATCGGCTCCAGGGTGGAGCCGTGCACCAGGCACTCCCCGCCCCGGAAGCCCGCCGCGCCGATCAGCTCGGCCAGTCCGTAGCTCCCCTCCCCGGAGCCGCAGGCGCTGTCCAGGGCCCGCAAGCGCCCCCCGAGCCTGCCCAGGTTGTCCCGCAGCCAGGCCGCCAGCCAGCGGGACTGCCCGGGGTAACGGTCGAAGGCGCCGCCGAAGTGGTGCGGCAGCAGCAGGGCGAAGAGAAAGCGGGTGCGCAGCCCGGGGTCCCCGGCGAGCGCGCGCAGGGTGGCCGCGGGGTCGGCCTCCCCGAGCCGGGGCCTGAATCTCTGCAGCAGGTCCAGCCAGCTCGGCGAGCTGTAGAGGTACGAGCCGGAGAGTAGCGGCGGGAAACGGCACCCCTGCCTGAACAGCAGCTCGAAGACCGCCCGCACCCGCGCCATCGGGAAGAGCGCCTCGGTGAGCCCCCGCATCTCACTGGTCAGCACCAGCCCGGGAGCCCAGAGCGGGAGCGGGTAGCTGTCGGCGTAGCCGCGAAAGGCCGCGACCAGCCGGTCGACGCTCCGGGCCAGCCCCGGGTCCCGGAGCGCGCCGGGAACCAGCAGGCGGTCCAGCCGCCTCCCGGCGGCGGCGGGGTCGAGCGTCGGCGTGTAGGAGAGTTCCATGGCTAGAGCACCACGGCGTGCAGGTCGCGGCGCCGGTAGCGCCAGGCGAAGGCCGCGGCGCGGAAGAACCAGTCCAGCAGGAACACCCCCCAGACCATGTAGAGCGAGAGGTGCAGCGGGTAGGCGGCCAGGTAGGAGAAGAGGACCCTGATCCCCCACATGGCGACCAGGGTGACCAGGAACACGTAATGGGTGTCGCCCGTGCCGCGCAGGCTGCCGGCGTAGACGAAGGAGAGGGCGAGCGGCACCTGGGCGAAGGCGACCAGCCGCAGGAACACCCCCCCCTTCTCGATGACCTCGGGATCGGAGGTGAAGAGCGCGATCAGCTGGTGCGGCAGACAGAAGAAGAGCAGTGCCATGGCGGACATCACCAGGAGCGCCAGCCGCAGCGCCTCCGTGTGGCTCAGGCGGGCCCGCTTGATCTTGCGCGCCCCGAGCGCCTGCCCCATCAGGGTGGAGGCGGCGATCCCCATCCCCGCGCCGGGCATGAAGGAGAGCGACTCGATGGAGAGGCCGATCTGGTGGGCGGCGTAGGCGGCGGTGCCGTAGCCGATGATGAACTTGGAGTAGAAGAGCTGTCCGGACTGCTGGGCGATCCGCTCCAGCGCCACCGGGTAGCCGACGCCCCAGACCTTGCGCAGCAGGACCAGGTCGGGCCGGCCCAGCTTCAGGTACCCCTTCCTGAGAGCCTGCACCAGGAGATAGCTGAAGCCGCACAGCTCGGAGAGGTTGATGGCGTAGGCGGCCCCCACGACTCCCAGTCTGGGCATGCCGAAATGCCCGTAGATGAGGGGATAGGCGATGACGACATGGAGGACGTTGACCAGCAGGACCCCCTGCATCGGGGTCCTGGTGTTGCCGGTCCCCTGCATGATGGCGGAGAGTATGTTGAGGCCGGCGGTGAAGCCGAAGAAGAGGAAGACCAGCCGGATGTAGTCCGAGGATAGGGAGAGCACGTCGCTGGTGGCCCCCAGGAAACGGGCCAGCTCCGGGCCGAAAAAGAGTCCCAGCAGGGTCGCCGCGGTGGCGAGGGCCGCGCAGAGCAGGCAGGACGCGAAGGCCGCGCGCCGCGCCTCCGGACGGCGCCCGGCTCCCCAGAGGTGGGCAATGACGACGGTGGCGCCGGTGGCGAGCCCCCAGAAGACCGTCATGGTCACGAAGATGAGCAGCTGGCCCAGCCCCGTCGCGGCGATCGCCGCCGCTCCCAGGCCGCCGACCATGAAGATGTCCACGATGGATACCAGCCTTTGGAACAGCGAGGAGAGGAGCACCGGCATGGAGAGGGCCGCCACATCGCGGCGGATGGAGACCCGCTTGCCGCCCCTCGCCTGGGAAAAACGCTGTTTCAAGACTGCATACTCTGGTTGTCCCTTAGGGACCGGCGCGCGTCCCATCCTGCGGATCGGTCGGATCGGACCGGTCGCGGTTATCGGACGCGCGCCGCGCCCTGTTATCTGGTGGAATGGCTCAGAGACCGAGCTCTGCTTCCATGCTGAGGGCGAAGTTCTTCGCCCTCCCGGAGGGGGCGATGATGCCGTAGGCGATCGCCTCCTTCAGTTCGGCCTCCGTTGCGCCTGCCTCCTTCGCGACCGCGAAGTGTTTCTTGAGTCAGGTGGGACAGCCTACTGCGACCGCACAACCGACCCGGATCAGTTCGCGGTACTTCACTTCGAGGACTTCCTCGTACTCGTAGTCGAGGATCTTCTTGCGAATCTTCATGGGACGCCTCCTTGGTAGCAGGATGGGCCGGTGCACCAGCTGTCGGCCGCAAGGATATAAGTAGCACAATTAAGGGGCGCTGAAAACAGGAAGTAGGCGGCGTTCCCTCAGCTCTTTACCTCATGCTCCCCCTCCCCAGACTCCGGTCCGTGCAACGGGAGGGGGAGAGAGTGCGGCCACGTAATGAATTGGGGACAAAAAAGGCGGAGCCCTTCGGGGGTCCGCCTTCAGGGGGTGCCCGGTAGCCGGTGCCGGTCAGCTCTTTTGCTGCGAATTCGTTTTCGCGATGTGCTTTACGGAGCGGGTCAGGTGCGTCACCCGGGCGATGTACTCGTTGTACGCGGCTTCGATTTCCTTTTCCGACGCCCTGACCAGCGCTTCCAGCTTCCTTTCCGCCAGATCCAGTTCCCGCTTGTATTCCTCCAGCTTGTCGTCGATATCCATGAGCATGTTTTCCAAAAGCCAGCGCCTGTTCGCCGGAGTCAGCGAATAGTCGTTGACGATCGCGCTGATGTCGTCGTCGACTTCCTCCAATAAGGTTTGTATCTGGTGCAACTCCCTGATCTTCTGCGTGATCTTCTTGAACTCGAGTACCTTTCCCATGCCCCGCTCCCACCTTTTGTATCACCCCGATCTTTGCGACCACCCCGTTACTGAGCCAGCTGCCAAGGTACCGATCGGCGCCCGCCACCCGTTAAAGCCCGCCTCACATGAGGGGACAAGGTATGATAATTTATTTCCGCTTCTCTTGTAAACGGCTAAAATAGAGAGGAAAATTCCCCGGGCGGGGGCGCCGGGCAAAAAAAGAGGGCGCCGTTGCCGACGCCCTGCCACTGCACCCTCCGACCCCTTGAAGGGGCCTGGCGGTCCGCTCATTCCCGCGGTCTCACATGCCGAGCCGGTACAGGGCGAACACCGCCAGGGAAGCGGCCAGGCAGTAGTAGCCGAAGTAGTGCCAGAGACCTTGCTCCAGCCAGCTGGAGAGCCAGCGCAAGGCCAGCAGGCCGGCGAGGAAACTGAATGCCATGCCGCACAGGCTGGGGAAGAAGAGGTCCAGCAGGGGGGTCCCGCCGCTGCCGAGCTGCGCCGCCTGCGCCTTCATGAGCCGCAGCACCTCCCGGGCGATGACCGGCGGCGTCAGCACCACCGCAAGGGCGAAGCTGAACTCCTCGACCCGGTCCCGGGCGACGCCGAGCAAAAGGCCCGCCGAGATGGTCGCGCCCGAGCGCGAAAAGCCGCGCAGCGGCAGGCAGAGCCCCTGGACCGCCCCGATGACGCAGGCCTCCCCGGTCCCTAGCTCCCCTTTGGGGGGGGCGGCTTGGCTCCGGCGCAGCCCGGCGTAGACGATCAGCACGCCGACGGCGGCAAGCGCCGCCGAGATCAGGGCGAGGTTGCCGAACAGCATCTCGATTTCGGCGTGGGCGGCCTTGCCGAAGGCAAGCCGCTCGATGGCGGCTTTCAGGCCGAGGCCGACGGCTCCGGTCAGCGCGGTGGCCGCCAGTATGAGCCGGCAGCTGCTCCGGAACTGCCGGCCCGAGGAGAAGAAGCTGCCCCGCCAGGATTTCCAGAAAAAGAGGATGACGGCGAACATGGTGCCGGTGTGCAGCATGACCAGGAGCAGCGTCATCTGCGGGGTGGTCGGGTCGAGCCCCATCAGCTTGGCTGCGACGATGACGTGCGCGGAGCTCGAGACGGGGAGCAGTTCGGCGGCGCCCTGGACTGCGGCGAGCAGGATAATCTGGAGCATGGTCATGCTGGGGGTCCTCTTTTGGCCTAGGGATCTCTGTTTGAAACGAAAAAGACGGAAGCTCGCAGGCTTCCGTCTCTTGTCAGGCAGGTATGCGCAGCCGGTCCCGCCGCTTCAGGCGGTTGCGGGGCCGGTTGCCTGAGGGTTTCCTAGAATGGTTCCCCAGGTAACATTTTTGTAAACCACCTAAAAAAGCCGTAGTTCTGATAACTTGCAACGTTTTGTAAACTATCGACCCCCGAAATTGTAAACTATAACGGGTCGGAATTACTCTCTTGCAAAGTCACCTCATTGTACAATATTTGAGCCGTATTGCCAAATACTTTTCTCATTCAAGCACTTCTGGATAAAGAAAACCCCAGACACATGTCCAGGGATTCTTTGCAGGTCACAGACGCGGCGGAGGTCTATGCCATTGCTGGGGCTACGATTGTCCACTCGCCCAGAAAGGTTGCTCCGATTTTATCGAATCCCTTTTCCACAGTAATCACCTCCTTCTATCTCTGACATATGGATTATATCTATAAAATATTCGTCATCTCCGACGTATTCAACTGTAATGTGCTTATTACAGAAACCGCACTCATGAACCTGTCGTGAACTTGCGAAAGTTCGTCCCGGAACGGTGTAATATTCCACTGGGCACCCTTCGTCCTTTTTGCAATACGGGCAAATAACGATTTCACCCTTGGACATCTTGACGGCTCTCTCTGATGCCGCTGAGACTTCTATAATCTGCATATTTTCTCTCATTTCACTATTCCTTTGTAGATATATTAAATTATCTCCCTACCATCTTTCAATTGACTAAAATTACCTTTTGAAATTTCAATCAGTGATGCGTAGAGTTTATCAGCAGGCTCCTTTTTTATATTATTTAAGGTAATGCCGTTTTTGTTGGTTTGATTGTGACATGTTTTTTGTTCTGCGACATCTGCTAATGCTTGCTGAGCAACGTATTGACTATCCACATTGTGGTTTTTGCCACTAGCAATGTATTCCAACGAATTACGCAGTATGATATTTTCAGCTTTGAGGGCATCATTCTCAGACTCTATACTAAGTTTATAACCATTCGCATTCAACCGTTCCAACACTCTCTTTTTTGCTGCTTGTAAACTCGCTGGCATACTACCTCCGCTGATTTCCAAAATTATTGATGTAATTCATATACTCCTAAGCAATGCCTCGCGTTTGGCTTCATACATACTCAGCGCCCATCGGCATTCCCCTGTCGTGTCATACCACCATCCAGCAATTTCTTTCCACCCACTTGATTTCAAATAGCGCCTAACCATTCGATGTTCACGCCACATGACATACCGGTTCACTATGATATCCAATATGTTCATAATTTATGTTCCCCCGTTATTTTTTCTTGGTAACATATAACACCAAGATGAACAAATTATATCAAAGTTAGAAACTAAAGTCAACAATAAATATTAATGAGTGATAAGTTTTTTAAATGCCTGCTACAAAACAAAAAGCCCTGGACCATCATCCAAGGCTTTCCATGTCAGTTTTTATTTGTGTATTTACAATAGCCTACCGCTTATGCTCCCGGCAATCATTGCATTGGCACGATGTCTTGCGGCTCCGCCCCTGGTAGTAATCGTTAATACTGTCGTAAGTAACCACCTGTCTCGGCAGCATCCCGCACAAACCAATCATTCCGAAAAAGGCAATAAAATCGACCAGGAATATTACTGCCAGCGTGTCTGTCCATGTTGGGAACCATATCCAACCGATGAACAACCCCGCCGTGCAAGCCAACGATGTAAACAGGGACACCACAATCCCATAGTAGTGAATCTTGTAGAACGGACGAAAAAGCCAGTTGAAATTTCCCATTGCGTTACCTCCCCTGTCGCCTGACGGCTATTGGCTCTCCGTCCAACTCGGTTGCCCTGTCCGTGCCCACCATGCCAGTTCGAATTTTTTCAGACTGGTGAACTCCAGGTAGCTGCCGTCCAGTTTTTTGTCGCCGGTCTGCTCTACGAAATCCTGTACCGCTTCCTTTTCTGGGATAGCTGACAGGTCGTAAATCCGCACATCGCCTTTTTCATTATTAAGCCTCAGTAACATGCATACTTCCTACTGAATCATCATGGGTTTGTCGGCTTTCCGGGATATCCTCTCCACGGCAATCCGCCACTCGCTTAACTCTTCGCCGTTCTCGTCCTTGAGACCGGTTATAATGCTGAACTTCGATGCCCCGATTTCGCTTGCGATGACGGCAATGGTTGCCATGCAATCCTGCATAGTCTTAAGGGCATCTTCCATGTACTTATCCACAACCTGCCTGTTTACCATCGGTTCCCTGTTTGCCATTTTTCCTCCGTAAAAAAGAAAAGCCCCGAATGCATATGCATCCAGGGCTTCCAAAAGGCATGGACATTAGGATGATGTCCATACAACTGCCGATATGATTACCAACCTCAAGGGTAGGGCTATGGCGACTCCATACCGGCAATCCGGTATGCTTCTGCAAGGCAGTCCAGCGTTTTCGCGTAACTACCGACTTGACAGTGACAGCCGATTTTATTCATCAGCCTGATAATTGCGGTCTGTACTTCGCTTCGGTGCATCTGCTTGGTCGTTCTCATAATTTTTTCTCCTATGCCGGTTATCCCTTACTGTTTTCTGGAATTCCAACATTCCACTACCGCTTGGCTGGTGCTTCCAGTAACCAAAGGAGCAACTGTGCAGTGTAGGTTTCGGCATCCAGCGTTAAACCAAATGCCGTAAATTCCTCTGTTTTCTTCTTTTAATACCCCTGTCTCGCCGCAAAAGGGACATGGTAACAACTCAGTGATTTCGCTACGGTCACGTTCCACGGTGTACCTCCATTCCACTAATCCGCACATGCCTGGTCATGTCTACTTCGTCCGTTTTTTCCTCCTGATGACTATCTCCCAGTCGCCCAATTCGCTACCGTCTTTTGTAACGCGGTCCAGGCTTATTTTGGCGGTAATGGCTCCACGTGCCCCTACCATAGCTGCCATTAAGCTACCGCATGCCGTCAGGGTCGTTGAGTCGTCGCCATGGTGGTCGGAAATGCTCTTTGCAAGTTTCTTTACTGCCTTGCCAAGATTTGCATTGTCCCATTCAAGGTAGGTTTCCGTTCTCGTTTCCTCATCCGTCCAATAAATTCTTTCCATGATTTCCTCCGAATTGGGTGCCTAAGCCGCTTTCCTGATGCCATGTCCAGACCGGATATATTCATCCGGGTAGGTCGCAACACTCAGGTACGTTTCCCTGCTCCAGGTCTGGAACCACTGGAGATTTGCCCGTGCCACCTCGCCAAAGGACATCTCTCCTGCGTCCAGGTCGTCCTGGTGCATCGGCTCAAAGCCACTTTCCGCCTCGAAGTTCTCCAACCACTTCCTTTCCGCCTCGTTCACATTCGTACAATAAACAGCCACCTCTACCTCCGTATCCCCAGAAGGGCGGTAGCAGCAAGGGAGGAATTTCCCTTGCTGGTGCTACAAAGCAAATTGCTTGTGAATTGATTAAAGTTGTTCAGGGTTAGAAACCGTATGGCAAAAAAATATATCTACACTGCTCCCGCAAACAGGTTCCCCTGCCTGCAATCATCTCTTTCGGTTTTCCTGAAACCGCTGTAGCTCAGTTTCCGCTGCATAGCCGGTTTGTGCTGTTGCCGCCGTTTGGCATTAGGTCTTTTGAACTCTACTGGTGGTTCGGCAATCTGGTAATCCTTTGAGAGAGACCGGGCTATGTCACTCATTGCCATGCTGGCTACCAGGACATCGCTCTGCCGGTAAACAACCTCTGCTCCATTGGTCCATCCGTGCAGCATGTGCCCCGCATGCGTCCTGCACTCCGGGCATTCCATGTGGGTCTCTCCTGAAACCACCTGGTTGTAAAAATCGTCCGGGTCGTACCCACTCACGACCAATAACGAGCTATGCCCTTTCCATCCGCAGTTCGGGCAAACCAGCGTGTCATCGACGGCGGGGATACCCGCCCAGGTCTTGCGTCCATGATTTTGTGCTGCCACGTGCAGGTACATATCCATCTCCTTAAAAACCATTGAAAATTGTTGCGTAAAATGGTAAATTCAAGTCAACCTTCCGCCAATGTTGTAGGAATTATATCAAAGTTAGAAACTTTAGTCAAGAAAAATGTTGACGAAAGTTTATCTATACCCTGCTCAAGCTTCTAACATATTGAAATCAGGAGAATTGTATGCCAGTCGATACCTCGACACACGTGAATGCTTCGGTAGTCATGAGCAAAGATGTGTATGAAAAGCTCAAGGCAATTGCTCAGAAAAATAAGAGGAGCGTGTCGAAACAAATCCTCTTCTGGGTTGAAGAGCAAATCGAGGCTGAAACCACGAAAGCCTAATCCTCCCTTATCAGACGCCTGAATGATGTCCATTCCCATCGTCTGGAGAAAAAGAGAAATCATGGACCGTCAGATAAATAGCTTCATCAAGCATTTCGCCAAAGAAGTGAAGGAGAATAATGCCGCCATTTTTGCTGGGGCTGGGTTGTCTGTAGCTGCTGGTTTTGTTGACTGGAAAAGCCTCCTAAAACCGATTGCTGATGAACTGGGATTGGATATCCTGAAGGAAGAAAACCTGGTGTCCCTCGCTCAGTACCATTGCAACGAGCAGGGGCGAAATCGCCACCGGATTAACCAGTTATTGATTGATGAGTTCAGCAAAGCTGCGAAATTAACGGAGAACCATCATATTCTGGCAAGGTTGCCGATAACGACTTATTGGACAACCAACTACGATAAACTCATAGAAAAAGCGCTGGAAGCCGCATACAAAGTACCAGATGTTAAGTATACGGTGGAGCAACTTGCCACTACCCGTCCGAAAAGAGATGCCGTGGTCTACAAGATGCATGGCGATGTTGAACACCCCGCCAAAGCTGTCTTGATAAAAGAAGATTACGAAAAGTACCATATCGACTTTGCCCCATATATCGCCGCACTTACTGGTGACCTCGTTTCAAAGACTTTCTTGTTTCTTGGTTTCAGTTTCACAGACCCGAATATCGACTATATTCTGAGCCGCATTCGAGCTACGTACACGGAACATCAGCGGCAACACTACTGCATCATGCGGCGTATCTCCCGTACCGATTGCCTTGACGATGATGACTTTACCTACAAGGTGCGCAAGCACGAGTTGTTTGTAAATGACTTGAAACGGTATAACGTAACTACCCTCCTTGTTGACGAGTACTCCCAGATAACCGATATCCTGCGGAAAATTGAACAGCTTTATAAAGTTAAGACTGTCTTCCTGTCCGGGAGTGCCCATGAATATGGGACCATAGGACAAGATACCGCCGATAAAATCGTGAACGACCTCAGCAGAACTCTGATTCGGAAAGATTTTAAAATCGTTTCCGGCTATGGACTGGGAATGGGAATAGCGGTTATCAACGGTGCCATGGATGAAATCTACAGTCATGGCGCTAGGGCTACGGATGAGCAAATCATGGTACGCCCTTTCCCCCAAAGCGGTACGGTACTATGGGATGACTACCGAAAAGACATGATTTCCCATGCCGGAATTGCCATTTTTATGTTCGGCAACAAACTGGACGGGTTAAATGTGGTCCTTGCCAACGGTGTTCGGCGTGAATTCGAAATGGCTGTTGAGAACGGGTTGTATGTCGTTCCTGTTGGCGCTACTGGTTACATGGCAGAGGCATTGTGGCAGGAGGTTTCTGCCAACATGGACAAATTTTTTCCTAACCACTCAGCGGAATTTGATGCCAACTTTGCGGAACTTGGCAATACCGCTCTTGGACCCGATGAACTGGTAGACGCTGTAATGAGACTGCTTGATAAAATTATCAGGAGGTAGCTATGGCTAGAAACGTTTTCTTCAGTTTTCATTACCAGCGCGATATTTGGAGGGTGAATCAAATACGAAGCATTCCTAATATTACCGGGGTAGCATCTGCCGGTTTTAAGGACGCTTCGTTATGGGAAGAAGCACGAAAAAAGGACGATTCCGTTATAAAAAAAATGATTGATAAGGCACTTGAAAATACCTCCGTCACGGTTGTCTTCATCGGGGAAAAGACTGCCGGACGGAAGTTCATCAATTACGAAATCGAGCAGTCAATTGCGAGAGGCAATGGACTCGTAGGTATTCAGATTCACCATCTGGAGAACCATAAAGGCGAGATTGACAATCCTGGAACCATCCCGGCGAAACTGAAAAATGGTGGCTATCAAAGCTACAAATACGTTGATATTGAAAAATTAGGGAAGCGTATTGAGCAAGCCGCTAAAGCCGCAGGCAAGTAAGGAGACCTTGTATGGCGAAAAAACAGATTTTTTACAGTTTCCATTTCGATAACGATGTCATGAGGGTTCAGCAGATTCGGAATATAGGAGCCTTGGAGGATAATAAACCGGTTGCCCCGAACGATTGGGAAGAGGTTAAAAAAAAGGGAGATGCGGCAATCAAAAAGTGGATTGAGGACAATATGTCCTACCGCTCCTGTGTTGCCGTCTTGGTTGGGGAACAAACCGCCAACCGCCCATGGGTTCGGTATGAAATTGAAAAAGCATGGAATGACGGTAAGGGACTATTAGGTATCTATATTCATAACTTGAGATGTCCCAGAAACGGAACGTGCAGACAAGGTTCGAATCCCTTCGATTCGTTCACGTTTAAAGATGACAGAAAACTGTCGAGTGTTGTGAAATGCTATAACCCAAGAAGCACAGATGCGTACAATGACATCAAAAACAACCTTGAGATTTGGGTGCAAGAAGCAATCGCTGCTCGGAAGTAACCACCTATAGGACAATCACCATGCATGACGGACTCTATTCAAACCGCAACTCTAGGAGCGATTTTGTAAGAAATGCCATCACACATTACGCAACTGGCGTTGACAATATTTTCGCTGCTGTAGCGTTTTTCACGGAAGCCAACCTGGTCAAAGAACTCTTGCTGGAAAAGCACATTCGGTTAGTAGTCAGATTGGGATTCCCGACTTCACCATCTGCCCTTGCTGAACTGCTCCAGCACAAGAACATTGAGATTCGGTACTTCACCGATAAATCCTTCCATTCCAAGATTTATATCTTCGGGTGTAAATCGGCGTGCAATAATGACCCACTTTGGGGGGTAATAGGCGTCCAAAATTGACCCACCCCAGCACTTCCTTCATCCTGTCCGGATCAAACCGGAGGGAGGAAAAAAAGGAGATGCTGAC
>Ga0316221_1002152_pt1 | contig 18210 bp, 14 predicted proteins | sample TBH18007metaG_FD_206003 | JGI IMG/M metagenome (GOLD analysis project Ga0316221, IMG submission 206003) | Freshwater microbial communities from Trout Bog Lake, Wisconsin, USA - TBH18007 | ecosystem: Environmental > Aquatic > Freshwater > Lake > Hypolimnion/Profundal zone | place: USA: Wisconsin... | reverse complement strand
AGCGTTCGGTCAGCCAGTCATTGAGAGCGTCCAAGCTCGCAAAGGGCGGTGCTTGATGCCACAACCGATGACGTGCATCTTGTACATTCTTCTCAATTTGACCTTTCTCCCAACCAGACGCTGGATTACAGAACTCGGCTTCAAAGAGATAGTGACTGACCATGGCTGCGAATCTTGCATTGACTGTACGCTGCTTGCCGCGCCCGACCTTGTCAACGGCGGTCCTCATGTTGTCGTAGATGCCGCGTTTGGGGATGCCGCCTAAGCATTGGAAGGCGTGGTGATGTGCGTCGAACAACATCTCATGGGTTTGTAGTGGATAAGCACGCAAGTAAAAGGCACGGCTGTGAGCAAGTTTGAAATGCGCAATTTGTAGTTTAACGCGCTCATGGCCAATGACTGCCCAGTCTTCACTCCAGTCAAACTGGAAAGCTTCACCGGAGGCAAAGGTCAGTGGAATAAAAGCGCCTCGGCCGACTGTGCCAGCAAGTTGCTGTTGATGCAGTCGCCATCGCCTAGCATAGGCCACCACACGATCATAAGAACCGAGATAACCCAGTTGTACTAAGTCATGGTAGAGCTGCTTAACGCTACGACGCTCTTTACGTCCTCGATTAGACTCGGTTTTAAGCCACTGCTGTAGCTTATCAACATACGGAGTGAGTTTACTGGTGCGTCCTTGCCCAACATATTGAGGGATGACGATGTCATTGCGCAGGTATTTCTTGATGGTGTTGCGAGATAAGCCAGTTCTTTTAGCAATCTCACGAATCGACATTTGATCACGCAAATGCCAGCGTCTAATTACACTTAATAGTTCCACGGTGATCACTCCCATTCTCCTGCTCATAGGTTGAGCAGAATAGTATCGGTACGTGGGTCAATTTCTAGTGCAATTTATACCCCTAGGTGGGTCAATTCTGAGTGCAATTCAACACTAAAGGCATCGCCAGTATTGAAGAGTTACGCTTCGCTTGCTTGGAAAGTGGCGTTAAATTTATCGCCTGCCAAATGACAGTCGATCTTTTTGACTTTAAGCCAACAGATTTTATCGATGGGATAGAGATTGGTGGCGCAGCTACCTTCCTTGAATTTGCTGGCAAGTCAGATGTTAATCTATTTATTTAATACTTCTGATTCATCCATAAAAAAGGGTTTACATCTTTTCTTTATATTGACATCCGCACTCAATATTTTTACTTAAATTTAACGAGTTGACTTTGCAATTTCTCTAAATTAGCACTGAACTCAACAACCCTTGCTTGCTCTAGTTCCACTACGTGTGCCGGGGCTCGTGCCACGAAGCTTTCATTACAAAGTTTTGCATTGGCTTTACCAATTTCACCTTCTAGCCTGGCGATTTCTTTACTTAATCGCTCTTTCTCTGCAGCGAGATCAATTTCAACTTTTAACATCAGTTTAAAGTCCTCTACAATCATCACTGGAGCATCGGCTTCAGGCAAGTCATCGACAATGGTCACTTCTTCGAGTTTGGCCAAAGCTTTCAGGTAGGGAGCATAAATTCCTAGTTGCTTGGCATTACCTGCAGCGATCAAAGGCACGCGTGCCGCAGGAGAGATGCTCATTTCACCGCGTAGGCTTCGGCAGGCATCAACTGCCTGTTTCAATAAGCTAACCCAGGATTCTGCAGCAGCATCAATTTTGCTAAGCTGGGCTTGAGGATAAGCTTCAAGCATAATGCTAGATCCACTTTTTCCGCTCATTGGGCCTATGGTTTGCCAAATCTCTTCGGTAATAAATGGCATAATTGGGTGCGCTAATCGCAAAATGGTTTCAAGCACGCGCAGTAATGTGCGTCTTGTTGCACGCTTTTCAGCATCAGTACCTTGCTGCACTTGCACTTTAACGAGTTCTAAATACCAATCGCAGTATTCATCCCACACAAATTCGTAAATCGCTTTGGCAGCTAAGTCGAACCTGTAATCAGCAAATGCTTTTTCTACGTCAGCTTCTGTACGCTGCAGTGTTGAAACTATCCACCGATCTGCTTGCGAGAAGGTTAAGTGCCCATCGGGCTGAGTACTACAATCCTCCATCCCGCAATCTTGACCTTCAGTATTCATTAGCACAAAACGGGTAGCATTCCATAATTTATTGCAGAAATTGCGATAGCCATCACAACGCTGTAAGTCAAACTTGATATCACGTCCAGGTGAGGCAAGAGCGGCAAAAGTGAAGCGCAAAGCATCGGTACCATAAGCGTTAATACCTTCTGGAAACTCTTTACGTGTGCGTTTTTCTATTTGCTCAGCTTGCTTGGGGTTCATTAAACCAGTAGTACGTTTTTTGATTAATTCGTCCAAGCCTATGCCATCGATCAAATCAATTGGATCAAGCACATTCCCCTTAGACTTGCTCATTTTCTGGCCTTCGGCATCACGAATTAACCCATGCACATACACGTGTTTGAAAGGTATCTTTCCGGTAATATGCGTAGTCATCATCACCATACGTGCCACCCAGAAGAAAATAATATCAAAACCAGTGACAAGCACTGAAGATGGCAGATACAAATTAAGTGCCGTATTGGCTTTATCTTTGGCTTCGTCTCCAGTCCAATCTAAAGTTGAGAAAGGCCAAAGTGCTGACGAATACCAAGTATCAAGTACGTCTTCATCACGGTTAAGTTCTCCGCTATAGCCATCTTTAGCCGCAAGCAACTTTGCCGACGCTTCATCTTGGGCTACATAAACTTTCCCGCTGTCGGCATACCAAGCTGGGATTTGGTGTCCCCACCAAAGTTGGCGTGAAATGCACCAATCCTGAATATTATTTAGCCATTGGTTGTATGTATTAACCCAGTTTTCTGGGTAAAACTTAATCTCACCGCTAGCAACAACATCGAGCGCTTTTTGCGTAATGCTTTTTCCGTCAGCAGCAGGCTTACTCATCGCGACAAACCACTGGTCAGTTAACATAGGTTCAATAATCACGCCCGTGCGGTCGCCGCGGGGTACTTTAAGTTTGTGCTTATCAGTTTTGACCAAATAACCGCCTGCATCTAAATCCAACACCACTTGCTTACGCGCTACAAATCTCTCCATACCTTGGTATTTTTCTGGGGCAGCTTCGTTGAGATTACCTTCTAAACTTAAAATACTGATCATTGGCAATTGATGGCGCTGGCCTACCGCGTAGTCGTTAAAGTCATGAGCTGGTGTAACTTTAACTACACCAGTACCGAATTCACGATCTACATAATCATCAGCAATAATTGGAATTTCACGATCACATAACGGTAGTTTGACGAATTTACCAATCAGATGCGCAAAGCGCTCGTCCTCAGGGTGAACCATCACCGCTACGTCGCCCAGTAGCGTTTCTGGGCGGGTGGTAGCTACGGTTAAATGTTCAAGACCATGAACAGCATCAACAGCAACCAAAGGGTAGTTGATGTGCCACATAAAACCATCTTCTTCTTCTTGCACTACTTCTAAATCTGAAACCGCAGTGCCTAACTTTACATCCCAGTTTACTAGTCGTTTTCCACGGTAAATTAAGCCTTCGTTATATAAACGCACAAAAGTTTCGGTGACCGTTTTGTTTAGACCTTCATCCATGGTGAAGCGCTCACGACTCCAATCTGGCGAGGTACCCAAACGACGCATTTGTTTAGTAATACTTCCGCCAGAGTATTCTTTCCATTCCCAGACTTTTTCTAAGAATTTTTCACGACCTAAATCATGGCGTGATACTCCCTGAGCATCGAGCTGACGCTCAACTACGATTTGTGTCGCAATACCAGCATGGTCAGTGCCTGGCTGCCAAAGCGTATTGTCTCCTCGCATGCGATGGTATCGGGTAAGTGCATCCATCAAGGTTTGATTAAAACCATGCCCCATATGCAAAGTGCCAGTAACATTTGGTGGTGGGAGCAGAATGCAGAAGTTTTCTTTTTTACTAGGGTCTAAGCCGGCATCATAATAGCCCCTTCTTTCCCAGAATTCATACCATTTGCTTTCTATGGTTTTAGGATCAAAAGACTTTGCTAATTCGTGCGCTTGCACGCTATTGGTTGTATTGGCAGTATTCATATACTTAACATTTTACCACAGCCGCTAGCGGTATTAACCATGTGGCTGATTAGTGAGCCTGATGCCTAAAAGGCAGAGAATTTCTATGCTGAGCAGACTTTACACGAGTGGTCTTGGCTGAGCTTAATGGTGCGCCACTGCATATTAAGTGCATCAAGCAATAGCAAGCGTCCTTGCAGGCTTTCTCCAACACCCATTAACAGTTTCATTGCCTCAGCGGCTTGAGTAGTGCCTATGATACCGACTAGCGGCGCAAAAACTCCGTTATCAGCGCAGCGCATTTCCGTGTCTTCCCCATCATCTGGAAACAGGCAGTGATAGCATGGGCTATGAGCATTACGCATATCAAATACCGTGACTTGTCCTTCAAAACCAATAGCTGCACCTGATACAAGTGGCTTTTTGTGTTGTACACAAAGTCGATTTAACAAATAACGCGTAGCGAAGTTGTCGCTGCAATCAATAACCACATCAGCCTCACTAATCAGGCTGGAAAACTCATCTACAGTAGACTTTTTAGTCACTAACTTCACGTCGATATCCGGATTAATCATCGCTAACGTTTGTTGTGCTGACACCGCTTTATTGAGTCCAACTGCTGCGGTAGTATGCACAATTTGTCTCTGCAAATTGGTTAAATCAACTACATCATAATCACAGATGGTCAACGTACCAACACCACCAGCAGCAAGGTACATTACCACAGGGGAACCTAAGCCCCCTGCACCCACAATTAAGGCATGGCTATTAACCAACTCATCTTGGCCTTCGTAACCAATTTGCGGCAAAAAAATATGGCGACTGTAGCGGAGTAGTTGATTGTCATTCATAATTTACAGAAGCTTACCTAGATTTAGCAAACGTGCAAGAAAAAATGGTTAAAAAATTCATGCTTTCTAATCAAATAGGACGTTCATACTGTTAAGTTAACTCGTTAAGACTTCATAGAACTAAATCAATGCTTTTCCATACTTGAAATAAAAGTTACTAAAGAATTAAAATTCTGGCATGTATATGAGATTTCCAATTTATTTAGCAAAACATAGTAATGGAAAAGGTGATAAAAACGCTTCCAATCAAACGAAGAGCCAAGAATGGCTTCCTGTCTAGACTTAGTCTCTCATTCCGTTACTAAAAACTCAAATTCCAGCCAGGATTTTAGCTAGGTATGTTGATGCCATCATTACATATGAAGCCTTAATATCTAATGAGGATTTAATTTCAAATAAAATCTGCAAGGCCTAGAAGCGGCTTCAAAGGAGTATAAATAATATTTAGAATTGCAAAGTTAAGGCAAAATGACGTTCAATTCAAACGTTAGAAGACTTTCAAATTGAAGCCGTTTCTTCTCAAATCGGTACAAAAACACAAAGTAAAAAACAGAGATCGAAGGTCGTCAATTCAACGGGTTGATTTATTGTGAAAAAATGGGGTGGCTGATGGGGCTCGAACCCACGACAACAGGAATCACAATCCTGGACTCTACCAACTGAGCTACAGCCACCATAAAAACGAAAGGGTCATGGTCTGCCCGACAGGAATCGAACCTGTAACCCCCAGCTTAGAAGGCTGGTGCTCTATCCGGTTGAGCTACGGGCAGATTGTGGTTACAAGGCTTTACACTAAAAGTATAAAGATTTTCGGGCTGACTATACCCTTAAGTGGTAAAAGTGTTTACGCACTTCTACCACTTAAGTAATTTGGTCGGCGTGGAGAGATTCGAACTCCCGACATCCTGCTCCCAAAGCAGGCGCGCTACCAGGCTACGCTACACGCCGAAGGGCAGAAATATAGCGCAATCCAGACTTACAGTCAATTCTAATATGTTAAAATATCACTTTATTTTTAACGAAGTCTAAATTAAAAGCAATGACGGCTCAAATAATTGATGGCAAAGCCATTGCAGCAAACCTGTTAAATTCGATTAAAGTTCGCATAGATGCCCGCATACATTCGAATAAGCGCGCCCCTGGACTGGCCGTTATCCTTATCGGTTCTGACCCGGCTTCCGCCATCTATGTTCGCAACAAGCGTTTAGCATGCGAAAAAGTAGGTATCATTTCTAGTGCATATGACCTGCCTATTACTACCACGGAAGCTGAATTAATCAATCTCATTCAAAAACTTAATGCTGATGAAGAGGTAGACGGCATATTAGTTCAATCCCCACTACCTTCACAAATTAAAGAACAACATATTATTGAGTGTATTAGCCCAAGCAAGGATGTTGACGGGTTCCATCCTTATAATATTGGCATGTTAGCGGTCCGTCAGCCTACTTTGCGTTCATGTACGCCATTTGGTGTAATAAAGATGTTGCAGGCCAGTCATATTGATCTAATGGGCTTAGATGCCGTAGTTGTTGGTGTGTCAAATCATGTTGGGCGACCAATGGCACTAGAGCTTTTGCTTGCTGGCTGCACAGTTACTAGCTGCCATCGACATACTAAAGATTTAAGCAAAGCAGTAGCCAACGCTGATCTTGTCATTGCAGCCGCAGGCAAGCCAGGACTAATTAAAGGTGATTGGATTAAACCTGGCGCTATCGTAATCGACATAGGTATTAATCGGCTTGAAGATGGAAGCATTGCAGGGGATGTAGACTTTAAAGCTGCCAAACAACGTGCGGGCTGGATTAGCCCTGTGCCAGGCGGTGTGGGGCCAATGACTGTTGCAACTTTAATGGAAAATACCTTATTAGCGCTAGAACTCAAAGAAGCGCATGCCTAACGGCCTAGACATCTATCATTTTTTTGCATCAAGTATTTAATCAGTGTACACTCATGAGCGCTAAATTATAACCAGTTGGTTTTTAGCACTTTTTTTTAAGTATCTGGGTACCTATTATGGCTGAAGTTACAACTAAACAATTTACACCCTATCAGGCTAAACCTGATGAAGAGTACATGAATAAAACGCAGCTTAATCATTTTCGCAAGATTTTGAACGACTGGAAAGCAAGCCTGAGCCAAGAGCTGGATCGGACTGTGCATACCATGCAGGACGAAGTGACTACATTTGCAGACCCTAATGACAGAGCCAGTCAAGAATCTGACATTACTTTAGAGTTACGCAACCGCGATCGTGAACGTAAGTTGATTAAAAAGATTGATGATACTTTACGAAATATTGATGATAAAGATTATGGTTATTGCGAAGGTTGTGGCATCGAAATTGGGCTAAAACGCTTAGAAGCTAGACCTACTGCTACCCTTTGTATTGACTGCAAAACTTTAGACGAAATGCGTGAAAAACAGGTTGCTAAGTAGTTCAATTGCTAACCTACCCTTTAGTTCCACCCATAAAAAAGCCCGCTTTTATGATCTGACCCCTAAAAGTTGGACATTAAGCTTGGTTTAAAAATAAGGACTGATTCCTGTATTGCACAGGACTCAGTCCTTTTAATTTTGTCTTAATCCTTTCGTGATTGTAATACCAAATATATTCCTTTAGTTCTTTAATAAAATCATCTGCATCCGTAAATCTTTGGGTGTAATAAAACTCAGATTTAAGAACACCAAAGAAACTCTCCATGGCTGCATTATCTAAACAGTTCCCCTTTCTTGACATGCTCTTTAGCATGCCGTGCTGTTTTAGCTTTTGTAGATAGCCTTTCATTTGATATTGCCAGCCTTGATCACTATGTATGAGCGGTTGCTCATGGCGCTTTAATGTCTTGAGTGCTTCATCAAGCATATTCGGGATGAGCTGTGCATGCGGACGCTTATCTACCGTAAACGATAGATTTCACGATTATACAAATCCAAGACAGGCGAGAGATAAACCTTTTGTCCTGTGATGTTGAATTCCGTTACATCTGTCACCCATTTTTCATTAGGGCGGTTAGCTTCAAATTCCCGTGCTAAATAGTTAGGGGCAACTACGCCAACCTGCCCACGATAAGATTTATACTTCTTTACACGTACAATCGATTTGAGCTCCAGCTCTTTCATCAGCTTTTGTACTGTCTTGTGATTAAGGCCGCAGCCCATCTGCTTCAATACTAGACAAATGCGGCGATACCCATAACGACCTTTATGTTGGTGATAGATTTCTTGAATCTTGGATTTCTCAACCCCATAACGCGTTGGTGTCTGAAGGTAATGCTGCCTATAATAAAACGAACTCTTAAGCATCCCAGTCGCACGTATCAAATCCTGCGCCATATGATGTGGCCTTAATTCAGCGATTATTTCTGCTTGCTCTTTTCTTCCAATTGCTTGCGCTGGATTAAGGCATCGAGCTTTTTTAGATAAGCATGCTCCGTACGTAAATAACGTACTTCTGCCAATAGTTCTTGATGCGACATTTCTTCCAGAGGCTTCTCAGGTCGCGGTGGTGGTTTGGACATAGCTTTAGGTCGCCCTTGTCGCTTGATAGGAATACCTATCCTACCGCTTTCGTAAAGTTTTGCCCACTGAGAAACGGTGGTGATTGCTGGGATATTAAAGTGCGCTGCAGTTTGTCTAGTGGACAGCATGTGGGTATTCTTATTCGCTATGACAGCACATTTGAATGCTAAAGAATATTTGGCATTGGGTTTCTTTCTTAGCGCTTCAACGCCATGAAGCTGATACAACCCAATCTATTTACGGATAGAACTTTGTTCAACCTGAAATTTATTTGAAGTAGATCTGTATCCACCCTTGTTATGAAGATAACAATCAACAACGGAGAGTTTCAATTCATAAGAATGTTTAGCCATAAAAAACTGCACCTTAATAAGTTCGACATTTACGTCTAACTTTTGGGGTGCAGTTCATTATGCGGGCTTTTTTAATTTATAACGATTACTACTCGTCAGCTTCTGTTTCAGCTTTTGCTTCCGCGGCAGGGGCTTCAATCAAAGCTTTCATACTCAAACGTACTCTACCCTTCTCGTCCGCCTCAACTACTTTCACTCTAACTATATCGCCTTCTTTTAAGAAGTCAGCAACCGCATTTACGCGCTGATGTGCAATTTGTGAAATATGCAATAATCCATCTTTACCTGGAATTAGCGAAACGATCGCACCAAAATCAAGTAATTTAAGTACAGTACCTTCGTAGACGTTGCCGATTTCAACTTCAGCAGTGATTTCCGCAATACGTCGTTGCGCTTCAGCTCCTGCTTCAGAACTCGTGCAAGCAATTTTAACTGTACCATCTTCTTCGATATCAATTGTAGTTCCAGTTTCTTCAGTTAAAGCGCGAATGACAGCACCACCTTTACCGATAACATCGCGGATTTTTTCAGGATTGATTTTCATAGTAATGATGCGTGGTGCAAATGCTGACATTTCAGTATTGGCTGAAGTCATTGCAGCTTTCATAATACCTAGAATATGTGCACGGCCTTCTTTAGCCTGCGCTAAAGCCACTTGCATAATTTCCGCTGTAATGCCGGTGATTTTAATATCCATTTGCAAGGCAGTAATGCCATCATCAGTGCCAGCTACTTTAAAGTCCATATCACCTAGATGATCCTCATCACCTAAAATGTCGGTCAATACTGCAACGCGGTTGCCCTCTTTAATTAAACCCATCGCGATACCTGCAACATGGTTCTTTAGCGGCACTCCGGCATCCATCATTGCTAGACTGCCCCCACATACTGACGCCATAGAACTTGAACCGTTTGACTCTGTAATTTCTGACACAATACGAACGGTATAACCAAATTCATCAGCACTTGGTAAAGCCGCTAACAATGCACGCTTAGCTAAACGACCATGACCAATTTCTCGACGTTTTGGCGTACCTACGCGACCAGTTTCCCCAGTAGCGTAAGGAGGCATATTGTAATGCAACATGAAACGATCTTTAAACTCGCCTTGCAATGCATCAATTACTTGCTCGTCACGACCAGTACCTAAAGTTGCGACCACTAAAGCTTGCGTCTCACCACGTGTAAACAATGCAGAGCCATGGGTACGTGGCAATACACCAGTTCGGACAGTTATTGGGCGTACTGTACGTGTGTCACGACCATCAATACGTGGCTCACCGTTTAAGATTTGACTACGAACAGTTTTAGCTTCTAAATTGAAGAACTCTGTTTTAATTTTATTAGCTTCATCTGTTGATGTTGACTCAGTGATTAGCTCAGCCAATACACGATTTTTTATTTCATCTAACTTAGCTGAACGTGCGCCTTTAGCTTTAATTTGAAAAGCTGCATTAACATCTGCACCAGCTAACGTATTCATTTTCTCAATTAAAGCAGTATCTGGCTCAGGAGCTGACCAGTCCCACGCATCCTTTCCTGCTTCAGCGACTATTTCATTTATCATTGAGATAACGGCCTGCATAGCCTGATGTCCAAACACTACAGCGCCTAACATGACTTCTTCTGATAATTCTTTAGCTTCTGACTCAACCATCATTACAGCAGTTTCTGTTGCCGCAACGATTAGATCTAAGTCAGTTTCAAACATTTGAGCTTTAGTTGGGTTAATGACATACTCTTCATTAATATAACCCACACGTGCCGCACCTAGTGGGCCGTAAAATGGAATGCCTGAAAGAGCCATTGCAGCAGATGCACCAATAATAGCCGGAATATCAGAATCAATTTCAGGATCCGATGACATGACAGTTGCTACAACTTGCACTTCGTTATAGAAAGCTTCTGGGAATAGTGGGCGTAATGGACGATCGATTAAACGTGATGTTAATGTTTCTTTCTCTGAAGGGCGACCTTCACGCTTAAAAAAACCACCTGGAATTTTACCAGCTGCGTATGTTTTTTCCATATAATCTACTGTTAACGGGAAGAAATCTTGACCCGCTTTAACTTCAGTTTTACCAACAACCGTTACTAATACAACTGTATCGCCGTAGCTTACCAATACTGCACCATCAGCTTGACGTGCAATTTCACCTGTTTCAATCGTGAGCTCATGCGCACCATATTGAATACTTTTTTTAACTTTATTAAACATAAACTATCCTTTTCTCTTTTTCAAAACTCGTCATTCACAACCCAATAACGAGCACACAATATAGACTTCCTGACTTTCATTGCAGTAACAGGGCTTTAACTCCGATACAATCAGCGACTGTTTCGATAAGCCTTTAAAACAAAAAAACCGACAGCACCATTAATAGATTGCTGTCGGCTTTTAATTTTAATCACAAAAATTAATCGTCAAAAACCTAGCCGGTTCTAGAAGATATAATTTCGATTGATTACTTACGTAGACCTAAACGTCCGATGAGCGATTGATAGCGCTCAACATTGTTACGTTTAAGATAATCTAACAATTTACGACGCTGACTTACCATAGCCAATAAACCACGACGTGAGTGGTGATCTTTTTTGTTAGTTTTAAAATGATCAGTTAAGTAGCTAATACGGCTAGTCAATAGTGCAACTTGCACTTCAGGGCTGCCAGTATCATTAGTACCTTGTTGATATTCCGCCACGATAGAGGCGCGTTCTGCTGCAGTAGTTGCCATAACTTAATCCTAATATTTAGATGTTTTGCGTCAATGCAAAAGCAGGAATTCCCCCACTAAAACATTCATTTATGCATGAAGCGGCATTATATCGACTTAATCTTGACTAATCAACCACATTATCATTACTTATAATCAATCGCTTAGGTGCGATTTTGCCCTCGCCAGTTTGTTCGCCCAATCCCAAAAATTCTTTTTTCTCATTATAAAGTCGCAATAGGCCTTTAATGCTGACACCTCGATGCAAGACCGTCTGACCTTGCCGCAAGTATTGAACTCTATCATCATCTAAAGTGATTGAGGGTAAATGCAATACAGCACTATCCATTGGCATTAATGTTACGAAGCGTTGGTCTAGCGTCATAGATTCAAACTGCTCCAATGAAACGGCCTGTCCAATATGGTAATTGGCTGTGTGTGTTCGGCGTAAGCCAACCAAGTGTGCGCCACAACCGAGCGCATTCCCAATATCTTCAGCCAGCGTACGAATATAAGTACCCTTGGTACATGTTACTGTTACGACACCGATATCGCCCTCGAAATTATTCAACACTATACGATGAATATTGATGAGACGTGACTTGCGCTCAATCTCTATACCAGCACGTGCATATTCATAAAGTGCCTTGCCTTCATGTTTAAGGGCAGAGTACATGGGTGGCATTTGACTGATTTCACCAACAAATTCTGAGCAGGCTTGCTCAAATTCAGCAAGATTTATGTTCACCGCTTTAGTAGTTAGCACTTCACCTTCAGCGTCTCCAGTATTGGTGGTAACGCCTAACTTAATAGTAGCTACATACGTCTTGTCTGCATCTGTTAAATAATGTGCAAACTTTGTTGCTTCACCAAAACATAATGGCAATAAGCCTGTTGCCAGCGGATCTAAGGTGCCAGTATGTCCAGCTTTAGCTGCTTGAAATAACCATTTTACTTTTTGAAGCGCTAGATTGGAGGAAAAGCCAAGAGGCTTATCAAGCAACAAGATACCATTAATATTCTTTTTGAGTCTTCTATACTGCAAGTTGTTGTCTGTTAAATTTAAGAATTTTCTGGATTTGAGGCTAATGCTTCATCAATTAACTTTGACATTTTCATTCCATTGTCGATAGAAGCATCGTATACAAAATGTAATTGTGGCACCGTTCGAAGTAGCATGCGTTTAGCTAGTTGCGTACGCAGAAAGCCCGCAGATTTTTCTAAACCTTCCTGCATACTATCGCTTGATTTACTCGCGCTGTAAAAAATCTTAGCGTGCGCCATATCACCAGTAACCTCAACAGCGGTAATTGTCACCATACCAACGCGCGGGTCTTTTACTTCAAATTGTAGCAAGTCTGCCAACTCACGTTGCATCTGCTCTGCAACGCGGTGACTGCGTGAAAATTCTTTAGCCATTTAATCTGTATCCAATCAAAACTTATTGTTGTTAATCACTCTATCTATATTTGTGCATAGATAGGGATGTGCTTAAAGCGTACGTGCTACTTCAACAATTTCGTAAATTTCTAGGATATCTCCCACTTCAATGTCATTGAAGTTTTTAAGTGACAGACCACATTCAAAGTTATTTTTCACTTCTTTTACATCATCCTTAAAGCGTTTAAGCGAGTCTAACTCTCCAGTATGAATAATGACATTGTTACGTAATACGCGTACTTTAGAGTTGCGCTTGATCATACCATCCTGAACATAACAACCAGCAATCGCACCAATTTTAGAAATGCGGAATACCTCTCGCACTTCTACCGTGCCAATCATGCTTTCTTTTTGTTCAGGTGGTAACATGCCACCCAATGCGGCTTTAATTTCGTCCACAGCTTCGTAAATAATATTGTAGTAACGTGCATCTACACCTAACGTTTCTATTAACTTACGTGCTCCAGAATCAGCACGTACGTTAAAACCGATTATTACAGCTTTAGATGCGGCAGCTAAGTTAACATCGGACTCACTGATAGCACCAACACCTGTATGAATAATATTTACTTTAACTTCACTTGTTGAAAGCTTTTGTAAGCTAGCAGCTAAAGCTTCATATGAACCTTGTACATCAGATTTAATAATAAGGCCTAAAGTTTGTGCAACTCCGTCACCCATTTGTTCGAACATATTTTCAAGTTTAGATGCCTGCTGTTTAGCTAACTTTACTTCACGGAATTTACCTTGACGGAAATTAGCTATTTCACGAGCTTTGCGCTCATCATTCAATACGATCATATCCTCGCCAGCACTGGGCACATCAGACAATCCTTGTATCTCCACTGGCATCGATGGCCCTGCTTCTTTAATATCGTTGCCAGATTCATCAAGCATAGCACGCACTTTACCGAAAGTAGAGCCAGCTAAAATCATATCCCCGCGTCTTAGTGTTCCTGACTGCACAAGTATTGTAGCCACCGGACCACGACCTTTATCTAAACGGCCTTCAATGACCAATCCTTTAGCTGGCGTATTTTTAGGTGCTTGTAATTCTAACAACTCAGCTTGCAATAAAACAGCTTCTAGTAGCTCGTCAATTCCCTGTCCGGTTTTAGCTGAAACTTCTCTAAACATGACTTCGCCACCAAACTCTTCTGGCACTACTTCTTGGGCTACTAATTCAAGCTTAACGCGCTCAGGCTCTGCACCTGGTTTATCAATTTTGTTAATTGCAACTACTAAAGGTACACCAGCTGCTTTAGCATGGTGAATTGCCTCTATAGTTTGTGGCATAACTCCATCATCGGCAGATACCACGAGAATGACCACATCGGTAGCTTTTGCACCTCGGGCTCGCATAGCAGTAAACGCTTCATGGCCTGGTGTATCTAAGAATGTAACCATGCCGCGGGGTGTTTCAACGTGGTATGCACCGATATGTTGCGTAATTCCCCCAGCCTCGCCTGAAGCGACACGGCTACGTCGAATATAATCTAGTAAAGAAGTTTTACCATGATCAACGTGCCCCATTACGGTCACAACTGGTGGTCGCGCTTCAATTACTGCAGCTGCATGCTCAGCTTCTTCAACAAAGGTATCTGGATCGTTGGGTGCTGCAGCAGAAGCTTTATGGCCCATTTCTTCTACAATAATAATTGCAGTATCTTGATCGAGCACTTGGTTAATCGTCACCATCATGCCCATGCCCATAAGCGTTTTGATAACTTCACCTGACTTAACTGACATCTTGTGTGCCAACTCAGCAACTGTAATAGTTTCTGGAACTAACACTTCATAAACAATGGCTTCTGTAGGAGCGTTGAAAGCATGTTGTGCATCATCGTCAGATTGCTGTCTATGCTTACCTTTTGGTGCACGCCAACCTGGTTTACCAGCATTAGTATCACCACGTGTTTTTAAACCACGTTTTTTGTTCTCGGCATCAGTCCACTCCTTATTATTACCTTTGCCTTTCTTCGCTTCTTTCGCAGCTGGTTTTACAGCGCCATCTTTAGCTACAGGCTTATGCAATGTTCCTTCAGAAATCTTAGCTGCCTTAATTTTAGCTTCTTCTGCATCCGCTATTTTTTTTGTTTCTTCATCTACCCGACGCTGTGCCATTTCTTGTTTTTTTCGTAAATCATCCGCCTGCATAGAGGCCAATGTCGCGTGACGCTTCGCCTCATTTTCACGCAAAGCGATTTCATCCGCACCCAATAAATCTTTACGGCTGATTGTTTTAACAATGACTGGTTCAACTATAGCAACTGGTGCTTCAGACTCTTCAACAACAGGCAAATTCGCTGCTTCAACTTCCGGCTCTAAAGCTTCAGGATGCGTTGGTATAACTTCAACTATTTCAGGTGTTGATACCTCAATTACTAGTGGAGTTTCTTCAACTTCAACAACTGGAGCTTCTGAAACCTCTTGCATGACTATTGCCGGTTCAATTACTTCACTTACATCTCGTTGTTCAATAACACGTTTCTTACGCACTTCAACTTGGATGGTTCGAGCTTTACCCGTGTTATCCGTTTTCTTAATTTCAGTGTTAGATTTGCGCGTCAAGGTGATTTGACTCTTAGGTGTAAGCGTTCCGTGTTCTTTACGCAAATGGTCGAGCAAAGAGGTTTTATCCGACTCACTTAGGCCATCTTCTGCATTTGATTTATGCACGCCAGCGCTTTTCAGCTGTTCTAATAACAATGCTGTTGGCAACTTTAATTCGCCAGCAAATTGTTCTACGGTTGTTTGTGCCATCTTGTTGCTCCAGTGTTCTTTTTCTAAGCTTTATTGCCTAGCGTTACTGCTGTAATGCTTTCAATGTATTGATATAAATACTTGTATTTAATGGACTACTCAAACCAAGGTGCGCGCGCAGTCATGATGAGCGTTTTTGCTCGTTCTGCATCCATATTAGTTAGTTCAACCAACTCATCTACAGCTAATTCAGCTAAATCATCCATTGTAGGAACTCCCTTAGAAGCCAAAAGATGCGCTGTTTCCTCATCCATGCCTTCCATAGCTAATAAATCATCGGCGGCTTCTTCAACTTTTTCTTCTTTAGCAATTGCTTCAGTCAATAAAGCTGCACGCGCACGTTTACGTAATTCTTCAATTGTTGCTTCATCAAATGCTTCTATTTGATTCATTTCTGCCAGTGGAACATAAGCAATTTCTTCTAGAGTACTAAAGCCTTCTTGCACAAGAATTTCTGCGACCTCAGCGTCGACATCTAATTTATCAATAAATAATTGGCTAACGCCTGCAAACTCTGCATGATTTTTCTGGGCGGCTTGATCTACCGTTAAGATATTTAACGTCCAACCAGTAAGCTCAGATGCCAAACGTACATTTTGACCATTACGACCAATAGCTAACGCCAACTGCTCTTCATCTACAACTACATCCATGCTATGCGCATCTTCATCAACCACGATGCTAGAAACTTCTGCAGGTGACATTGCATTAATTACAAATTGAGCCGGTTCTATGCTCCAAAGCACAATATCAACACGCTCTCCAGCTAGTTCAGCTGTTACCGCCTGAACTCGTGAACCTCGCATTCCAACACAAGTACCCACTGGATCAATACGCTGATCATTACTTTTCACTGCAATTTTTGAACGCAGGCCAGGATCTCTTGCAGCTGCACGAATTTCAAGTAATCCATCCTCAATTTCAGGCACTTCTAACTCAAACAACCGAACTAAAAAATCAGGTGTAATCCTCGATAAAATTAATTGCGGTCCACGGCCACCCCGTTCGATTCTTGACAGAAATGCTCGAACACGATCACCTACACGCAAGTTTTCTTTAGGAATCATTTGCTCGCGCGGCAACAAAGATTCTATACGACCAACTTCAATAATCGCATTTCCTTTTTCCATTCGCTTAATTACGCCTGTGACCAACTTTTCATCACGAGCCAAAAAATCTTCTAGAATTTGCTCACGTTCTGCTTCACGTACTTTTTGCAAGATAACTTGCTTAGCTGCTTGTGCTCCAATTCGGCCAAACTCAATGCTTTCTAATGGTTCTTCGTAATAGTCTCCAATAGTTAGGCCTTTTGAACGATCATCTTCTTCGTCAATTTGATAAGCTGAATTTTCCAGCAAATCATATTCAACATATTGCCAACGTCTAAATGTTGAATATTCGCCCGACTCACGATCAATTGCAACGCGAATATCAGCATCATCGTGATGTTTTTTCTTAGTGGCAGAAGCCAGAGCAAGCTCAAGCGCGGTAAAAATTACCTCTTTACCTACATTTTTTTCATGCGCTAATGCATCTACCAATAATAAAATTTCACGACTCATTATCTATCTCCGACTATTAATTTCAAAATGCTAGTTTCTTAACAGCATTCTCTAAAATACATCAATTTAAAAAACTGGGTTTAAGCGCGACTTATCAATATTAGTTAGCGCAATTCTATATATTCCGCTTTCACATTCAAGAATCAATATTCCATCTTGTAAGCCGCGTATAAATCCAACAAAATTCTTTTTTGTTACTTTTTCTTCTTTGGCTTCAGCCTTGCTGCTGACTAACGTCTCTATTATTGGCACATGAAGTTTAATTGTGGCACGCTCGCCAATAAATCGTAAAAAATCTTCTTCTTTTTTAACCACTCGATCCATACCAGGAGACGACACTTCCATTCGGTCGTACTCAATATCATGCTCAACCGCCAATAAATTACCTAATTGGTTACTTACTAGGACACAATCGTCAATATTGACGCTATCTTTTATATCTACAGGGTTTTTCTTATCAATAAATACACGAAGAACTTTACCTCGATTGGAAATTTCCAGATCAACTAAGACATATCCCAACTGGGATACTGAGGTTTCTATTAAAGAATTCAAGTCTTTCATGGTATTTAGTCCCTAATTCATGCAACATCGGCCTTTAAAAGCTACGTAAGTTGCAGAAACAAAAAATGGGCACAAAGCCCATCTAAAAATTCATTCATTATTATACCAATCAATTCAATGAATTGGAATGACTGTATATAATTGTTTTTACGTTTAATTCGACAACAACAAGACCTAAACACAAAACACAAGCTTACTATTTTTTGCTTGAAGAGGATTAAAAAGCAAAAAGCCCCACTACTTTCATAGAGGGGCTGATGCAGACCGCCTTACGGAGGTAAATAAATAGCTTGGCAGTGACCTACTTTCGCATGCAAAAAGCATACTATCATTGGCGCAGATTCGTTTCACGGCCCTGTTCGAGATGGGAAGGGGTGGGTCCAAACCGCTATGGCCGCCAAGCATAA
>Ga0316221_1002151_pt1 | contig 18221 bp, 30 predicted proteins | sample TBH18007metaG_FD_206003 | JGI IMG/M metagenome (GOLD analysis project Ga0316221, IMG submission 206003) | Freshwater microbial communities from Trout Bog Lake, Wisconsin, USA - TBH18007 | ecosystem: Environmental > Aquatic > Freshwater > Lake > Hypolimnion/Profundal zone | place: USA: Wisconsin... | reverse complement strand
TAGACCTGCGCGGTTCTTAACTACAAGTTGGTCACCCATGCCTGGGTCAATCTCTGTATTAGGACGACGCTTACGGTACTTTCCGTCAGTTGCGCCAACTTCCAATGAAGCGTTCTCTGAACGCGCTTTACGTACTGTCATGCCATTCGGCCTTTCACTAGGGAGTACTTCTGCTTGCGACTGCAAGGCGGGCATACGTCCTGATTTAGTAACGATTGTACAGGGTCAATGTGTGTACCGCAGGCTTTGCAGGCACGATCTCCCATATATGAGGTTCTATTTAAATCTTTTTGGGTCTGAAGGCTGACATCATGCGCCCCAGCCATGCCGTCGCCGTTACTATCTGTAAATAGCCCTGGGTCATTTTTCATATTGTTGGTCCTAACGAGTTAGTGCTACTTGACTCTGTAGTATTTGGGGTCTGGCTAAAGTCGGACTCTACGCGCTGGGTTGTTGCAGTCTTACGAGGCATCTTCGCAATGTCTTCAATAGTAATTTCGTTCTCCGAATACCCAAAACGAGGAGGAAACAACTTAATCTGGGGCATAGGGGGTCGGACATACTGCTGAATCTCTGCGCGTGGCATTGTCCAAACCGCCATTGATTGGCTAAGTAAACGCTCTTGGTTAGACTGAAAAGGCCCGATATATTCTTGGGGAGGGTACGCAGCCTCTGTGGGCGCTACCCATGGGCGACGATTATAAACACCATCTGCATATCTACCAGCCATGTGTTATCTCCAAGGGGTTCGCATACGGGACATTTGATCTACACGTCGCTTGTCTAGTGACATAGGGGAAGTGCTTCGCATATTTGCTTTACCATCATTTGGTAAATGTGGGGCTGGAGCAAACATTGCGTCTTCTACTCCGCGCTTTACACGAATAACATTTCCATCTCTAACGCCTTTCATTTGGCGTCGAATGCCTGCCATTGGGTCAAGGCCTTCTGGATAATAATAATCTTGAATATCAATACGTTCACCATGGTGAACGCCACGCTGGTATGAGCGCTGGCCAATGCGTACCTTTAATGAATTAAGGACTTTATCTGAGGCGCTTGAGTCTCGGCCTCTGTCATCTCTACGTGAACGGATTGTTCCTAAATAGCCGTCAGGGATACTCCGCTTGGGGTGCACGTCCCACACCAAGACGAAGGAAATCCAATTCACTACGTGCGACAGGAACACCACCACCGCCATAAACGGTATTAGTGCCATACATACCAGATGCGCCTAAATTCTGCACATTCTGATGTGGGCTAGGATTAGCCATATGGGGCACCTACTTTCTAGTATGTACCCCAAGTATACGACTATTTATTTCTTATTTAGCACTAAATTCAATGCCTTCGTAAATTGCCCAACCATCTTGAATATGAATAGGTTGGAGGGTAAAGTGTCCATCTTCGTGAACCCAGCCAATCATAACGCCCTGTTGCCAGTCCTCCCAGTGCTTTACTGGACGGCCTTGATCAGTTAACCCCGAGCCATAAGAAGGTACAGCGCCATCAACTCGGCAAAGGCAGCCAGGAGAAGCAGACACACTTCTGATAGGGCCGTCTCCATTTGCCACTGTTTTATACTGTAACTCTTGTCGGTGTGCGTGTCCAAAGACCGTGGAAACATGTGGATTCTTATTGACATAAGAACTTGCGGTACTACCGTTGCTACGTACTGTAGTGCCGTGAATAGCACGAAGGTGAGGAGTAAGCCAATACTCCCCAGCGGGATAAGCACCAACATAATTAACCCCTAGCTCTTCTAAACGTAGAAGGTAAGGAACGGACATAACGGGCCAGTCTTCTGGCTTTGCATTAGCGCGCTTGATACCTTTGCTTGCCATAGCATTCATAATTACATACTTCTGCATACGGCAATCATGGTTACCTTCTAATAAAGTAATCTTTGCTGTTGGGCAGGTGGCGCGCTGCTTGGCTAATAGGTTGTGGCCGTAGTCCAAAGCAGGCTGAACTGTGTGGGCAAACATCTCTTCCTGTGCGTACTTGCCCATTGTAGGTAAATCTAAATAATCTCCAAGGTGGACAATCTCATCCACTCCGTAACGCTCTTCAAGGTAAGCAAGCAGTTGAAAATGCACGTCAATTGCCGCTTCATCATGGAAAGGGTCTAGTGTGCCGTCTTCATATTTACGGTAACCGATCTGGGGATCTGGTACAAACATAACAAGGCGGTAACCGCTCTTGCTTGCTTTTGTTTTTCCGCCATAAGTTGCGGGTTTAATTATGGTGGGCTTTGCTTGCTGAACAGGTGGCCAAGACCAATCACCTATATTAGAATCTGTGTTAATTGCGGTATTTAAAACATCTAAAATGCTTATTTTTGACATGTGCAGTACTTTCTGAGGTGTGAGCGAAATGCGGTTAGTTTAAAGGGCAAAGGGTTTGCAGCATTTAAATCGTTGTATAGATTAGCAATACTTATTTTAGAACTATCTTCCATAATATTAGAAAAAGCTTGCTGTTCTGCCTTGGATAGTGTTAGTATCCATCTAGCTACACTGCATAAAGCGCCTTTTGTACGCGCATCTATATGCTTTTGTAATACCTCTATCATGCGTCCTCCGTGTCGTTATCGCGTATACAACACGACCATCCTACCATAGATTTTGTGATATAAAAGCAAAACCCCGTGTCGCCACGGGGTCTTGCAGGTGTTTCATCGTATTATTTAATTTTTATTGATTTGGGTTTTAACTCTTCTGGCACTTCTCGTTCCAGTTTTATAGTTAAAATTCCGTCTTTTAGCTCAGCTGATTTGACCTCTACATGCTCTGCTAAGGGGAAGCACTTAGCAAAGTAACGTTCAGCAATGCCTTTATGGATGTAAGCACTGTCATCTTTAAGGGCGCTATCTTCTTCTTTAAAGGTGCTGACTACGTTGAGCACTCCGCGTTCTACGTTAATCTCAATTTCATCCTTTGAGAAACCGGCAACTGCCATACGAATTTCGTATTTATTTTCGCCCGTAGACACTAGATCATATGGGGGATATTTAGTAGTGCCTGTGCTTCCTAGGTAAGTTTCTAGGAATTTAAAGTGAGGTGCGAAACCGATACCCCGAGTAATAAGGGTTGCCGTTAGGTTAGGCGTGGCTGGCACCAACGTTTTTGTAAGGTCATTATTTTTATGCCAGTCTTCGTGCGGGCTAGTGATATAGGGGTTTTGTTTAGGGTTTAGATAGCTTGATGTCATAATATATCTCCTTAGACGATATAGGTTAATGAGTCCCAATCGGCGACTCACTATAATTATACACTAAAGGTATAAAATGTAAAGATTATTGGCCTCCCCAACCTCCGCCTTTAAATTGAACGGCAGGTGAGGTAAAGGATTTGCGCATACTGCCTCCGCAAGTAGTACATACTGGCACAGATTCAGCGGCGTGAAAAGGTATATTTAAATCTACAGAGGATTCGCACTTATCGCATTTAAATTCATAAGTGGGCATTTTACTCCTTAGTAGTCTTGTACGTATATCTTTGTTTCTCCGCCAGAGTATACATCATATTCTTTAGCTGCGTCTATTGCTCTGATCATAGCGGCAATCGCTTCGCCTTTAGTCTCCCAGGTTTGAACAGCCAGGGCGCCTTGGGCAAAATCCCCGCCTGACCCAGAGGTAATGGAGCCCCGCACTTCACGATCAAAGGAGTAGTCGTCGTCAATAATATAAAGGGTTCCTTGTACTGCAATGAGGAACACTGACTCATGGGTTGCGTATTCTGAATCATCTTTCATGTCATATCCTGCGTCAATAAATAACTGGCGCATCTTTGGGATAAATGTTTTTGCCATCCAGTAATCAAGTTTCTCTGGTGACATAGGGCGAGGAGGTTTTGGTGCAGCCCAAGCCTTGTGCATAAGGTCTAGCCCTCTACCCATACCGCACCCTGCAATAAGAATACCGTTATTATTATAGACTTTATCGCCCTTCATAAGAAGGCGCTTAGCATCGTTATAGGTGCCCTGTGTATCGGCGCCCATAACAACCCAGCCGTCACCCTGGATAGCTGCGATGGTAGTCATAATGCTCCTTTAGTAGAACGGTTATTGTAGCAAAAACTTTCCACACAATAAAATAGGCTGGTGTGGTTAGCACCAGCCTAAGTTTTAAATCATTTTAGTTGTGGTCTGCCATTCCAGCGCCAAAGTTTTGTGATTGACGTTTAATAGCTGGAGGAAGTAGACGACCATTAGCTTGGGTCTCACCTGCTTCTGGTGACTCTGATGCTTGGAACTTAACGCGAACACCATAGCGCGCACCACTTGTAGCTTTTACGTGTGTACGAATAGCTGAGTTTTTAATGGTTGGGTCGCCAGCCTGAGTGTTTTTCTTTTTTACAGGCTTAGTATTAGCTGAGGGTGCGGATGAGGCATCCTTAAAATCTACGCTAGTCTTCTTTGCATCTACTGGTGCAAGAGGCTTAGGGTTTTTAGTTGTATCTTTCATGTTACTCCTTGGCCGAGGGTTTAATTAACTTTACGGTATTTACCTGTGAAATACAGGCTTAATTAGGAAGAATCTGGATCACAATCGCGCTGATATCCCCATCATGGCTTTTAATGCTGGCAAAACCAGGGATACAAACCAGGTCAATACCGCGTGGGGCTGTGTACCCTCGGGCAATAGCAATGGCTTTAACGGCTTGATTTACAGCGCCTGCCCCTACGGCACGAATTTTGGCCTCTCGCGTCTCATATATTGAGTGCGCAATGGCTGAGGCTAGGGCTTGTGGGTTAGAACCTGCGGAAACGCGCAGGATATCTTCTGACTTTTCTGACAATTTATGCTCCTTGGGTTACGATTTGTATTTCCCCGTAGCATAAATTATGAGGGGTTACCCCTCTGTTTTAAGGCTAAACCCCTGGTCTATCAACAGGGGTAGGAGCCTGGGCGTACGAACCGCAAATAGCACATTCCATCTCTAAAAGGTACTGAGATATCTCATAATCCTCAAACGATACCTTTAAATTCCATAAATTAGACTCACAATGAGGGCATTCATGGCATACCTGATCAGCGTAGTCCATTGTCCCTGAGTAATCAGGTTTAATCTCTCTAACCGATCTGGGCACGAAGGGCCTCCAACTGCTTTAATTGATCCTCTTTCATAGCTTCAATCTGAGCCGTGTCTTCAGGGCTTAATTTATCTTTATTATCTTCATAAATTTTAAGACCTACTTGATAAGCCTGTTCTAGCATGTACAACTGTTGCTTACGGCGTTCTTTAATAAACTCTTGCTGGTCTTCTAAGCGCTGTGCTCGTTTTGCCTGTGTCTTACTAAGCTCCATTTAATTACCCCTGTACGCCTTGTGTTCCTTGAGTTGATTGAGTGCTTTGTGCGGGTTGTGGCGATTGTAAATGCCCAATCCACCCTGTGCCAGTAAGCCCGTTACCTTGTGCAGAGTCTAAGGTCATTGTCATCTCTGACTTACACTTAGGGCATTTAAAAGTGGTGTTTGCTTTATCAAAGGGAAGTGAAGCCTTCGTAGATACTTTGCAAGTAGGACAGGTTAAAGTGTAAGCGGCCATTATCTCTCCCGGAATTTTGGGTCTTGTAGTTTAGTAAAAATCTCTTTTTGGTAAGCATGAGTATACTTGCCAGCAGCAATCATTGCAAGCACATACGAATCGGCAGCATTATCGTCAGTAAACTCTGCTCCCCAATTCTTATAAACATTAAGCAAAATCTGGCTCTTTGATACCCCCGTACCCTTTCCTGTAGCAAACTTTTTTAGGGTAGTGGGAGGGACAATCAAAGGATATAAACCGCAGTCTAATAGAGTTAGTTTTACCATACCGCCAAGCTCACCAAGCATATTGGCCATCTGTGAACCAAACGCGTAACCTTCCAAAGCCACGTCTTTAACGTTATAGTCAAGTATAACGTCTAGCAAATGTGTTTTTAATTCCTGCAATCTTTGGATACCACGGCGCTCTGCCTTATAAACGGTGGTCTTGTAGCCGCTGTCATTAAGTAGGGTTATAGCAAATCCGCTATATGACTGATCTATACCCACCCACACATCTTTGCCTACAAGGCCGCCGTCAAAGGTCTTCATTAGAACCCGCGGGCTCTGGAAGTGCGTCGTGTCAACTCACGGCTGGTAAGTTGATAATATCGTTCTAAGTTATCCATCATGGTCTTAAGTAATTTATGGTAAGCCTCAGCCTTAAACACCCCATAGGCCATGGCTTCCATGTCTGGGTCTGTCAAGATTACGGCTTTAATAATAGTGGCTTTTACCTTTGGGTCAGCAGACTTCTCTAAAGTGAGTCTGGCCTCTTGCTTCTTATAGTTATTCTCAGCCTCTGTAACCGCAAGTTCAGCGACCGAAACCTGTGTCAATAAAAAGTTATAGTTTTCCATGTACTTAGTTGCCAAATCCATTAACTGTGAGTCATCAATAGAAGTAATATCAGTTGGAAATGGTGGAACCGCAATATCTAGAGTTCGCTTGATTGGCAACCCCTGATCTTCAAGCATACTCATAACATCTTCGCTAATACCTTCAGCAATTATATTAATCATTGTACCCCTTACACTTTCCACACCCATCTGCAGAAATATTGCAGGCAGGCGGCGTATTGTTTTTAACACACTCGTTAATCATAGCAGCAGCCTCAAATAAATGTGCAATCCCAAAATCGCTTTTTGGTACAACAAATTCTTTTGCTTGTTGATTGGGCTTAGCCTCATAAATAAGAACGGCTTCTTGTGGGACATTATCATACCCAATAAGCTCGGCAAGTTTCATATAAATTTGCACTTGCATAATATGCTTCATAAAAGGGGCATTAAGATTTTTCCATGCTTTTTCAAAGTCATTATCGTTTTCTGCCAATAACTCTGGGGCCTCAAATCGAAGCGTTCCCATGCCAATAGATTTAATTTCAAGCATTAAGGGCTCTCCAAGCCCAATTAACCAACCATCAGCGTGACCTGCAATTTGTAGGGGATCATAATATAAAGAAACTTCTTTATAAACAGTGCAAGGAGCCTCGCAACTGGGGCATTCTGGGTAAGCTAATCCCCACTCTTGCTTACCGCAATTAATACATTCCCATTTACCGTAGAGGTTACCCATCTCACCAAACCAGGTTTGCCACTTATGGTGAATAGCATGGCCCTCTTCAAAGACTGTAGCAAGGGTTAAACCTGTGGAACGAGTGTCAACAATTGCCTCGCCTTTTAAATGAAAGTAGGAAGCTCTATGACACCAAGCAGGATCTACCATCTCTGATGGATGCAGAACATCTGTGCGACGAGAGGCATCTCTAGGTCTAGATAAAAGATATCGTTCTAGGCTACCAAGAACTCTAGTGTTCTTTTTACCTATGTCTGCTAACTTTTGAAGTTTACTTGTGGCCATGAGGCTAACCTATCACACTTTCTTAGTATTAACCCATTCCTCTAAAGTAAGTCCAGCCTTAGCAGCCTTACGCTTTAACGCGTTTCGCTCTCTATGGCTCATGCCACCCCAGATACCGTGGGTATCTTCCATTTCTTCTGCGTATAGTAGACATTGCTTTCGCACTGGGCATTCGGGTAAACCGTCTTTGCCGTAGCAGATAGCCTTTGCTACATCTGCAATTTCTTTGTATTGATTTTTATCCCTGGGCGGATACCAGAGATTAGTATTCATTCCTTGGCATTTAGCTTCGTATCGCCAAGGCTCTGGCCCGAGATCTTCTGTGAACAAGTGCACTCCTGGAAGGTTTGGCGCAGTTCTAGAAAGTCGTCTTCGGTTAAAATCACGTAATTCTCGTTGTTAAGGCTTATACCTAGCACAGGCATACGGCTTTCAAGAATTGCTTCCTTGACAATCTTTTCCAGAACTGTCGCTTTGACAGTAAAGGAGGCTTTGCCCGTCCACTTGTGCTCAATTAATAAGTCACTAGAACGAACATCACCTTTACGACTCCAGAAAGCACCGCTTCCAGCATTACGTTTCCCGTCAATAGTTTCAGCGAGTCGTGCCTCGTGCTTCTGAGATTCTCTCAGGCCTTTACTCTTCATTAACGTACTTAGAGTTAGCTTTAATTGAGTCTAGAACATCACGCTCTAGAGCTTCCTTGAGATCAATCTCTTCCCGTATAGTAGACATCATAGCATCTTGTCCTTGAAATTGTCTAGTCTCGCCATTAAAGTCATAACGATAGTAAGCTCCAGCTCGAGAAATAACCTTGTTAAGAATACCAATAGCTAAAATTTCTTTGGCAAAATCAAAATAACCTGCGGGAACTGCTCCGCCCTCAGCAAAGTAAAAGTCTACAACTGCCACCTGTGAGGGTGGAGCAGACTTGTTCTTCAATACACGGACTTTAATTGACTGTCCAATACGGCGTTTTTCTTGTCCTGTACCCGCCTCTATCCATTCATCACGGCGAACCTCAAGACGTGTAAAGAAAGCGTAATCCTTACCTAAACCTCCTGGAGTTGTACGAGGATCTCCGTACATAACACCAATCTTTGAGCGCCATTGGTTAATAATGATGCCAATAAAAGGTCTCTCAGGGGAAGTTAAAGAGCGTTTAGATGCTTTTCCTACTTTACGGAAGAACTTATTAGTCAATAAAGCGGAACGACCTACGGTTGATTCTTCCATTTCTTTCTCGTCTTCTGCCCCAGGTACCAAAGCAGGAAGGGAATCAATGACAATGCAATCAACAGCTTTACTCTCTGTAAGTTGAATAACGGCTTCATACGCCTCCTCCATAATGTTAGTTGAAACTACATACACTCTGGAGGTATCAACCCCACAAAGCTCAGCGTACTCAGGCACCCACTCCTCAGCGGCTACCCATACTGCTGTAAATTCTGGATTGCGTTCTTGGTTAGCCGCAATAGTTTTTAGGGCTAAAGCAGTCTTTCCATTACTAGCCTCTCCAATAATCTCATGCCACTGGTTAGTAGGCCATCCACCGCCAAGCGCAACATCTACAGCAATAGAACCTGTAGTCATACGCCCGCCAGATTCGGTTATCTCAGAACCCAGTACTACAGTATCTGCGCCCATTTTCTTGTTAATATTAACAATTACTTTTGCTAAATCGCCCGTCATCGTTGTCATTAAATGTGTCCTATGATAGTTCCTGGATTCCAACCGCCTGATGCAACTTGTCGTGCAGGTACGGCGGGACCTGCTGAAGATTGTCCTGGGTTAACAATACCTTTACCTAAACCGCTACCTGATTGTTGAATAGGGTATCCACAATCATAGCAACGAGGTTTAGCACCTTCACTGCTTCCGTAGTTACCACTACCACACCCAGGGCAACGAGGTGCCTGTGGGGTTACCTGCTGTGCAGGTGGATACTGTGGTTGGGGAGGTTGCGCATAAGTTGCGGGTTGAGGCGCAACATAAGGAACAGGAGGCTGTGGGTAGTTTGGTTGAACAGGAGGGTTGTTAAGCTTCTTTGCAAACCAGTCTGCGTTACTCATAGATAATCCTCACCTTCTCGTACGCCTGAGTCTACAGTATCTGTGTGGATAATACCAATATTCAATGCCACAGAAAAAGTACCCATTAAAGTTGATAAAGCAACAGCTTTATAAACATCTTTAACAGCTTCTGCTTTTTCTTTTAGCTCCTCATCACTCATGTCTGGATCTTCATCTAGCAACCCATGTAAATGAATAGCGCTCATAGTTACAGCGCTAACGTCTGACATGTGGTCTAAGAAAGGCATAAGAGGAATTATCTTTTCAACACGTGCTTCACTCTCTTGTCGCTCTTTCTCATCACCCTCTTCGCTAATAGGTGAAAGGCCAATAACTTCTGCAAGACCGTTAACGTCATCTACAGGTTCAATGTCATATAAGTACCAGCGTGAAAGCGTAGTAAATGGAACTTCCATAGAAATGATCTGTGGAGCTTCTTTCTTCTTACGTTTAAATAGATTCACTTTGCTTCGCCCCATTTCTGAACCACTGCGATGTCTGCAATCAATGGTACATCTAAAAGATTGATATCTTCCATAGCCTCGCGGATAGCCTCTCTGGTTTCTTCCACACAGCTATTAGGTGTGATAGTTACCAATTCATCATGCACTGTTAATAGTATCTTGGCTTCCTTTGGGATCAAGTTATGAGCGCGAACCATAGCAAGCTTGATAATGTCCGCAGCAGATCCTTGGATGCGTGTGTTAAACGCCTGTCGTTCGGCTGAGGCTCTGAATCCTACCACCTTTGAAGTTATATCTGGAAGGTAGCGACGGCGGTTAAGTAGAGTTGATACATACCCTAGAGTACGTGATACCCCAATTACCTTATTACGGTAGGCACCAACTGATGGAAACTCCTGCTCAAATCGCTTTAGCAAGTCTTTAGCATCCTGAACGGAGCACCCAATCTGGCTAGCAATCTTGTCAGGACCTACTCCGTACATCATTGCAAGAACAAGAACTTTACCCGCCTTGCGCTCTACCCCCATAGTCTCACCAATGGTGGTATAGATGTCACCCTTCTGACCCACAGTCGTATAAGTGCCCAACAAAACTGGGTCTTTAGACATTGAGGCAAGAACACGAGGCTCAATCTGAGAGTAGTCGGCCACCACTAGGCTGTACCCTTCTGGAGCAGCAAACAAATTACGAATAGCTGTGCCGTGATCTTTGTCTGGGCCTAGCTTTTTATTAGGAGCAGGTAAGTTTTGTAGATTTGGATTACGGCTAGAGAAACGGCCAGTTTCAGTGCCCCATGGAACAAAGTCACCGTAGATGCGACCGTTAATAAGCATGCTCTCACGGGTCTCGGTCTTTGCCTTACCATTTGTAGTCTTAGTTACCTCGCCACCCATGTATGGAATAACGTAGGTGCTAAGCAACTTATTAAGCTCTTGGTACTCAAGTAGAGCAGCAACTAACTCATCATCTTTAAACTCTTCTAAAGCGTCTGCAGAGACTGAGTAGTCGTTGTAGTTAAGCTCGTCCTCATTCTTCTTCTTACCTTTTCCAGTAAGTAACTTGGGTTTCAAACCGCGGTTACCCTCAGAGACAGGTCCGTATAGAACTTCTTGCTTTTCTACATTTGAGTTTAAGTTAAATACTTTACCCGCAATACCGTAGATCTTGGATCTCACTGCCTCTAGTTCTTTTTCAAAACGATCTTTAAGAATAGACAACTGATCGGTATCAATTGGAGCGCCTGTGAGCTTCATATCGCAAAGTACAGCCAGTACATCCATCTCAAGCGCCATAACTTTAACCACCTCGGAGGCTTCTAGTTTAGGAACAAGAACTTTCCAAAGCAAGAATGTGTACTTAGAATCTAAATAAGAGTACTTAGCTACCTCAGTAAATGAGTATTCTTCTACTTTATGCCCAATACCTTTTTCCATTGAAAAACCCAACTCACGCTGCAAGCAGTCATCAAGCCCTAGGCTTCCTGTGTTCTTGCTATCATACAAAAATGAAGCCATAAGCGTATCAAAGTAAGGTCCTGTGGGTATATTACCGTCGTAGTATTTGGTAACGGAGCATAAGTCAAACATAAGGTTATGTCCGATTGTAAGAATGTTTTCATTAAACATAAGAGGCTCTAAAGCTTTAAATACCTCAGCAGGAAATAACTGCTCAGGCGCTGGGCCAAACACCTTTGTGGCCTTCTTGTCATCTCTTGAGTAATCTAAAGGGCGGGCAGGAAGACCTGCGTCTACGCGCTTTTGACCTTGCCCTGTAAGCGGGCGTATTAACTCTATAAATTCACCGTTAGGGTGACCTAGTGGAATAACATCACCTCTGCCGTAAGTGGCAAAAGAAATCCACATAACCTCATTTGCTGCTGGAACACCGCGGTGAGAACCTACGGTTTCTACGTCAAATGCAAAGGCATCTTGTTGTAAATAATAAGCAACCATCTCATCAAGTTGCTCTTTAGTCGTAATAATATTCAAATTAATATCCCCTGTAAAGTGCTATAGAGCCAGTGAGGGGGACAAGTCACTGACTCTATAGCAACGCCATTATTATATTAGAGCAATGAGTTTGCGATTGCTTCTAATTCATCCCATGTGGGCATCTTAAGATCGTCCTTAGTGAATGGTACAAAAGACTTAACCGCCTCTTCGGCAGCAGCCTCGTTAATACCCCAGTCTTCCATGAGGTCACGCGGCTTTACGGGATTAATGTGATAAGCGGTTGTCTGCTGCTTACCAGTGCGTCCAAGGGCAAAGTAGTTGCGGTTTAATGGCCCTTGTGGGGAGAAATGAACTGCATGTAAAGACTTCCATAGGCGAGGTGAAGCAATAAGCTTCTGACGCTGTGGACCGCCTTCTGCAGATAGATTAACAATAGAGAATGCGCGCTTTTCTTCTGGCTTGCTACCAAGCTTCACGCATAATGGATCGTTAGCCCCAAGTGAAATGTAGGACTTTTGACCCTCTTTATTGCTAAGGAAGTGCTGACGATAAACGGCAAAGGGGCCGTTCTCGTCAAGGAACTTTACAATTTGAAAGCCGCCATCTGTAAACTTAAATTCACGGGCGTAGTCACCTGTCTTAGGTGTTAGTGATTCTCCTGCATCCCAACCAGACTGGATTGCTGTAGAACCTTGTGAAGGACGTGCGTTGATTGCTTCGATGTCAAACGCATCTGCTGCGGGGATATATTCTTCTGTGCGATTAATTGCCATTTTATTTCCTTTATATTAGTTGAGTTCGGTTGCGCGAATTTCACTCCACGCCTCGGCCAGCTCATTACTAAGCTGTCGGTGTTGTGCCCAGTCTATACGCTTTGTTTCCAAAACGCCAGCTTTATCAAAAAGCTGAAGTGTCTTCTCAATGATTGCTCTTGAGTATAGACGCTTACCAGCATGGACATCCCCATTCACGTCTTTCGTGGATGGAAGTCTATAAGGTGCGGAAGGGATATACCCTTCCTTTATCCAAGTTCGGATAGTAATTATTGGGCGCCCTAACGCAGAGGCTAAGGCACCAATTGTAAACATTTCTACGTCCTTGCCATTTGGTAAAGTACGAAGCTTTGGAGTTACGTCCCAGTTTGTACCTGGAGTAACTTCTGGCTCCTTTTTAACCACAGGCTTTCGCTTGCGCTTACTGCCTGGGTAAAACTCATCAAGGTCTGAAAATGTAGAATCTATAAAATCGTCAGTCATTTGTATTTCCTTGTTGAGTTTTCCAAAAAACTTCTGGAAGTGGGGGAAGTATAGCATCACACTCACTGCACTGCCAGGTACCGCTATCGTTCTTTTGTACGGTATGTATGCAAGTGGTAGGATCAATCATTTATTCTCCACTAGTAGTGCAAAGCTTTCCTTAGACGGAAACATAGCATCAATGTCTTGTTCCGTCAATAAGCCTTCATAGTACGCAGCCATAATAGCGTCCTCATCAAGCACAGTAATTTGTTTTACACAAGTATCGTAAATGCCTTTGTCAGTAAGTAAATCCTCGGCAATAGACATGTCTAAAACCTTAGATACTCGTCGTTGTTTAGTAACCTTGACTGCTCCAATAATGGGGTCTTCAAAAGACATTACTTTATGACCGTTATCTTGGGCTTCAACTTCGTCAATATCTTTAAGAATTCGAGATTTAAGTTCGGATTGACGCCCAGTTAGCAGGCTGATCTGGTCTTTAAGACCAAGGTATTGACGGGCATTTGCCTTTAATTCGTCTATGTTCATGGTACCCCCTAGATACAGAAGGTACAATAACAATAGGTTTAGTTACTGTCAACCTCTGGCTTAATGTAGTTTTCTAACGCCGCAATTATGACGCTAGTAACGGTTACCTTCTCCTTGGCAGCCTTCTTCTGGACAGGAATCCAGATGTCATCGGCTACACGGATGGTCCGCGTTGGGGTCTTAGGTGCGTTAGGCGACTTAACCACCTCCAAAAGTAGTAGAATGTCTGTATGAATAATAATACCTTAAAGGAACCCGCTGTAACTACCAAACTTAATTGTGGTTGATAATGTAAGACCAGCTCACGGAAAATGCAATTTAGTTAAAAGAGCAACTCTTATACAGTAGAGCTTGTTAAGAATTGCTTTAAGCTTCCTATTTTCATATCTATTTTGCCTTCTTCATTGATACCCTCACCGTCAATGACCGCGCTCGCCAGGGCATTTTTTTGCTGTAGCGCTTCCCATTGTCTGTATTCAATGGAGCCTGCGATAATGATGTCGAGTATAACGGCGGACTGAAATCTAGAAGAGGCGCGAATAATTCTTCCGTTTCTTTGAGTCGCTGTTCCTGAAGACCACGGAAGGTCGTAATTAATAAGTAGATTCCCCGCTGGCAAATCCACACCGTAGCCCCCAGCGTCAGAGCTAACAAGAACACGAATAGAAGGATTGGTATTAAAAGCAATTTTGTTCTCCTCTTTGGTCTTGGCGTCTAGTCTTCCAGAGTACTTACGGCACATAGCCTCACCTAGTGCCTCAGCAATCATATCAACCATGTCAACATAGGTAGCAAAGATAACAACTTTATTCTCTTCGTCTTGGTCAAGAAAGTCTTTAACATACTGCACAAGGTAATCAAGTTTGGGAGAGGAATAGATTGCCTCTAAAGCGCCTTCGTCTACCAACTCAGCGGCGTAGGCTGAACCCTCACCGTTCATTTCATGGAACTTAGCAGCGCTAGTGGCTATAAGAGCTGGGTGAGAGCAGAGCATTTTTAAGCACCCAATCTTAGACATGATCTTCCCACGCATTTCATCCTCTGGGCCCCCGTGAGCGCTCTCTACACCATAATGTGTAAGGATGTTAAAAGAAGAACCAAATAAAGCTTGAGCCTCATCAAGGTCATAAAGAAGATCATTAACAATTCTAGAATACAGTTTGGCAGGTTTGCGGTCTAGTGGGATCTCTACAGGATCTTTATGGATAACCGCGGGTAGAAACGGCGCAACGTCTGGATCTTTCTGGGCTTTTCTAACTGCAGCGCTTTGCATAGTCTTATGGAGCAAAGGAAGATTCTTATAATGCTGAACTCCGCCCCAGTTGTTACGGACAATAAAAGTGCCGTCAAATAAGTCAAAGCGCCCAAGTACTTTGTCATCTACAAACTGCATAATTGAAAACAACTCTTCTGGTTTTCCGTTTTCAATTGGAGTTCCAGTTAATGCAAATCTGTAGGGTGCGTCTTTAAGTCTCTTAACCGCTTTAGATCTTTTAGATTTAAAGGATTTAATAGCCGTAGCCTCGTCAAGAACTACAAAACCTCGGGGCAACTTAGACACATGGCCCCAGTCATTTACTACCTGTTCGTAGTTAAGTATGACGTAATCAACCCCAGAAGATCGCCAATCGTATGCTTGTGCGTACTGTGTGGCTCTCTGTTTAGGGGTACCATCAATAACAATTGCAGTAGACGTTCCATTGGTAAACTTTTCTATTTGATGTTTCCACTGGTATTTCAGGGAAGACAAACAAATTATAATGCCAGGTTCACCAATTTTGTTCTCATCCATCAACCGCTCTATAGCAGCAATAGTGAGGACAGTCTTACCTAGCCCAAGGTCGTAGGCAACAAGCATATTGCCTCGGTCGCACATCTTATCTACGGCTTCGGGCTGATAAGGTAAAAGAGTTCCGTGAAAGGTCACAGAAGAACCATATGCGACTTAACTAAAGAGCGCAAGTCCTCAAGTGTGCCATCATTGTGAAAAATCTCATCAAACGTCCAATTGGCTAAATCATGCTCAGATACGTGACCATTAACCGCCTCAGTTCCTGGGCGCTCTATTCTCCAAATTTGGCTTCCAGACATAGAACGAAGAATAGACGCCTCATTACGAAAACGCACGTCTGTAACAACTATGTCTTTATTGTCCATTTTTTTAACAGCCGTTGTGACCCACACGTCTAAGCTTATGTGGTTTCTAGCTGACACCCCAGTAGCCTGTAATAAACGGCGAACCTCAGGAAAACTTTTTGCAACTTCCCATCCGTAATCACTGACCATTTGTTGTAAAGAGATTGTGCCATCTACAAGAGGGTTAATTTCTAAGAGCATATTTCGTATAGGGTCTGCAAAAGCAACTCTTGTAAATCCAAATTCTTCAACTAATACTTTAGCTACTTCATCTTTGCCAGATCTTGCGTAGCCTGATAGACCAATAATCATAAAGCGCGCTCCCCGTGAATCATATGTTTAGCGTTTTGTAACCCAGATAGTATCTCATCTTTGCTCATACCACCAACGTCTTTAATATCTATATCGCCATACTTAAAAAACCAAGCTTCTAAGTTTAACTCTTTGCAACGCTTAAGCATATCTCTAGAAGCCGCTTTGCCTGACTCATCATTATCCAAAGCAAAAATAACTCTGTCTCCACCACGAATAACGTTAAGTTGTTCTGTGGTTATCTGGCAACCAAAGGTGGCAACCCCTCCGGATACCCCTACAGACTCTAAGCGTAGAACGTCCAAAGGCGATTCAACTACAATCAAATCTCCTCCTGAGTACTGGTCAATTCCGAAAATCGAAAGACCCTTCTTCATACCTTTAGGGTAATTGTTAAAATAACGAGTTTTGTACCCTTTGATCTGCCAGCCTAATAAAGTTCCTTTAGGGTCTCGTACTGGAATAATCCAGTTATTGTGGTGACGATCCCATAAGATTTGATATTTCTTAGCAGCCTCTACAGTTATTCCACGAGCGTGTAAAGCCTCAATAGGAGGCTCAACAAATGCGCTGAGCATAGACTCAGTTACTTTTACTACTTCTTCTTGTGGTCTTGCTTTAGGGCCTTCAAGAACACGAGTAAGGCGCGCAAGAAGACGCATGCTCTCATGTGCAGTTTCTTCATCATAAAACCCTTCACCACCCATGTAAGAGAGCAGAGAATAGAAGTTTCCTTTGAAGCCACATGAGAAGCAAATGTGCGCACCCGTATCAGCGTTTATATACCAAGATGGATTGCGATCCTCATGGCCTGTACGTTCTACGTGGCCTGGACAGGAAGCTTGAACTTCCCAACCGCGTGTTCCAATAACTGTTAATCCTAGGTTCTCTAGGGCAGAGGTCATCTCTTCAACTGTCATAGGTCGTTTGCATCCATCTCACGGAATGCTCCGGTATCCCAATCCCACATGAGTGAAACTTCGTTCAGACCTGAGTTACGGCTAGCAATAACTTTTAGAGTACGAGTGTCATCTACGTTCTCATCTTCACGTTGAAGACCAAAGATCACATCCGCGTCTTGGTGGAATGAGGAAGAGTAACCAATAGAGTCTGCGGTCACATTTCCATTCTTCATTTTCCAACTAAGGGCCTGAGTAGAGATAACAATTGGTTTTTGTAGCTTCATAGCAAGGCGTTTTAAAGCACGGGTTATATTTGTAATTGACTGTGGAGTGTTTGCCTCTCCAGTAACTTCATCAATCATAAGGTAGGTACCGTCAATAAAAATAATATCTGGATTTTTACTCTGAATTTTGCTGGCAACTGCGCTAACAGTTTGTCCCCCAGAAGAATCTACAAACCAAAACTTACTGCTCATATCTACAGTGGTTTTAGTAATCTTTTGATAACGGGCCTCTTCCTCTACGGTTAGAGTACCTGTCATTAAACGCTGATGGGAGATGCGTGAGCGCATAGCGTAGTAACGGGTCTTTTGCTCTTCATTGCTCATTTCAAAAGACATAAACATTGGAACATGCCCATTTAGATGCTGGGTCATAGCAATCTGCAAAGCCAGCGTTGACTTACCTGTCTTAGGAGGTGCCACAATAACAATCAATTGACCTGGCTGTAGACCTGAAGTTGACTTGTCCATTGTGGGAAAGCCTGTAGGTAATCCTAGTAAACCTGGATTGTTCTTGCGGTGCTCATACTCATCAATAGCAAACTTGGCTGCTTGAGTAATTTCTAAGTCATTAGATTGATTAAGACCAGCCTCTTCTAGTGCAAAGATTCCGCGTTGCATTGCAAGTAAAGCGCCTTCATGATCTTTCTTTTGCTCTAGCTCTGTAACAGCCTCTGTAAGAGAACGAACAATAGAAAGCTGGCGTCTAGTCATTATCAGCTTATCTATAAAATAATCTAAGCTGTCATGCACTTCTTCTGGGGCGTAAGTTGGAAAGTTCTCCTTAATTACGTCTAGGCTTGGGCACTCTTGGTACTCTGAATAGTGCTTAACTAAAAAGTTAAAAACTTTCTTGTCATTAGGGTCAGAAAACCAAGATTGATCTACGCCTTTTTCAAGAACGTATCCGAGGTTACGCTCT
>Ga0316221_1002148_pt1 | contig 18233 bp, 19 predicted proteins | sample TBH18007metaG_FD_206003 | JGI IMG/M metagenome (GOLD analysis project Ga0316221, IMG submission 206003) | Freshwater microbial communities from Trout Bog Lake, Wisconsin, USA - TBH18007 | ecosystem: Environmental > Aquatic > Freshwater > Lake > Hypolimnion/Profundal zone | place: USA: Wisconsin... | reverse complement strand
TTTTAGGCTTTTTTAAAAAAAGAGTGATTGATTTTATTAGGATTATTTTTTATCTTATATAATATATTCTATAAAATTGGGTCTGTTCCAATGCAAAAAAACCTAATGATGGGTATAATACAAGTGGTTATGCTTGCCGCACTCTTGCAAGGTCACGCTGTCTTGTATTATGCCAGCCCCCCTATCTAAAAAAGCTGGAACATTGGAACAAAGTGACTTAACTTATTGATCTACAACGTAAAAACCTGTTCCAACTTTTTTAGCGAGTTGGAACAAAACTTGGAACATGGAACAGCTTTGCTCTATACTGTACGGTTATACAGTTTTGTTCCAGTTGGTTATTCTTCAAAGCTGTACGGTTATACAGTTTTGTTCCAGTTGGTTATTCTTCAAGATTTACTCAGCTACTCTTTGTGCACTGACCTGCTAAGTCGATCCCCACCGTACACCATCCCCCCAGATTTATCGGAGGGATCCGTAGGCAAGGCTACACACTTGAACTCGCACAAATCACCGGACACTTTTCAAAAATCCGAGTTAGTCAGACCCCACCCCCTGCTATATAGAAACACCCCCCGGTAGGATTCCTTACCTCCTCTTGCTTTGCATACCGCCACCATGTTTAACTCCAATAAACTTGGGGGACCCCATGCAAGCGTTATATCCGCAAATAGACGAAAACATCCCGATTCCTAAACGATCTTCTAGGAATTTAGAACTTAATACGCACGATGAAATACGAGTACGTGCTACAACCATAAAATATATATCTGATATATCAGGTGAGCCTGTAATACCTGACTCGGACGATCAGGTGGGTGCAGAAGTGCTTGCTCATCAGATGGTAACGGATCCAGACAGCAAACCCGATTTTAGCCGGTACTCTAACTCTACTATGGCTTGGCTTGCTGGGTTGGTAGCTCAGAGTAATGTCCAACTCGTAGATGAGTTGTCTGAGTTAAAAATGTATGTGGTCAACAAGCTGCTATACATTGCCGAGGATGTGAACTCATCTACTAAAGAGCGGCTTGCGGCGATATCCAAACTTGGCGAAGTAGACGGCGTTGACGCATTTAAGAAACGCAGCGAAACTACGATCACGGTCAAGCCTATTGAGGAGGTCGAAAAGGAACTCCTTAACGTTTTGGATAATATTGAGTATTCGGTACTGGACTACGATTCCAACGAGGAAACTAAACCGGAAGACGAAAACGAAGACGAAGGGGAGCCGGATGGCGAATATAATTGACTTCCCTAAATCTTCTGAAGTACAGATCTTATGCTGTTCTTATTGCGGTGCAGCAGAATTTTATCTTATATCCAACGGTTCAATACTTTGTATGGCTTGCGATGAAACGTATGATGGACTTGCTTGGGGTGTCGCTGTAGACCAAGAAGATTATGATCCGCCACCCCCATTAGCTGCATGACGCCCGATCAAGTACAAAAGATTCGCAGCGCACTGCCCACCATGCCGGATAAAGAGAAGCGGCGGGTAGCGGGGCTTTTGAAGTCTTATCAAGATAATTTGATTAAGACCAAAGCCAAAGACGATTTCCTTAGCTTTATCAAGCACGTATACCCCGGATACAAAGTGGGTCCGCACCACTACAAGCTGGCTAGGATTTTTGAGGAGATTGCAGCGGGGAAGAAGAAAAGAGTCATCGTCAATATTGCACCGCGTCACGGCAAGAGTGAGATGATTTCCTACCTTGCCCCGGCGTGGTTCCTTGGCAAGTACCCGCAGAAGAAAGTCATCATGGCTTCGCACACCGCAGACCTTGCGGTGAACTTTGGCCGACGAGTCCGTAACCTAGTAGGGAGTGACCTATACCATGACATCTTTCCGCAGGTTGAGTTACAAGCGGATAGCAAAAGCGCGTCACGTTGGGGGACCAACTTTAATGGAGAGTATTTTGCTATTGGTGTGGGCGGTGCTTTGGCTGGTCGCGGTGCCGATCTATTCATTATCGATGATCCACATTCAGAGCAGGAAGCAAAACAGGGAACACCTCATGTCTTTGAGCCAGCATGGGAATGGTTCCAGTCAGGACCTATCCAGCGATTGATGCCGGGAGGCGCAATCATTGTTGTCATGTGCATGACCGGGGATACCCCGGTGCTGATGGCGGATGGCACGGAAAGACGGTTGGACCAAATTAAAGTTGGCGATCAGGTAGCAACCTATGACAAAGGGAAACTCACTACTTCCAGAGTCGTAAATCATCGATCAAATAATGTTGATTCGGTATATACAATACAAACACAATTTGGCAGAATTTTCCGAGCCAATGAGAGACATCCGTTTCTTGTTGAGCAAAACGGAGAACAACAATGGGTACGACTGCGCGACCTGAAGCCGGGTATGTTGCTTGTAGCACTGAAAGATGCGGTAGACCCGCACGTTCACAAACCAGACCCGGGCTGTGTCACCCCTGTCAAGCCAAAGCTGCATACCACAGAAAACATCCTGATGCGCCTTATGAGCCGCTTGGGCATCACGGTAAATTACGAGGCAAAACCTGCGCTTACGAAAAATGCACAGAACCAGCTAAAATTAAAAGTCTTTGCCAATCCCATTACAACAAGACTCGTTGGGCAAATGGAGTCCGTCCTCCATCGTATACCGCAGAACAACGTCGGGGAAAACGGATTAAGTCCCGGTATGGGATCACTGTGGAACAGTATGAACAGATGGTTGCAGAGCGTGGCAACCGCTGTGATGTCTGTGGTCAACCCCCTTCCAAAAAGAACACTCGCGCCAATTGGAACGGGAAGTTGTGCATCGACCATTGCCACGATACCGGGAAGGTCCGTGGACTTCTTTGCAACGACTGCAACCTTACAGTCGGGTATGGCAAGACCCCCGAAATCTTGCGCAACGCAGCAGAATATCTCCGACTTTACAGTTGATCCAATAGTCAGTATTACATATAGCGGGTGTGAGGAGGTCTTTGATCTTCAGGTAGAACGCACTGAAAACTTTATTGCCAATGGTGTTGTAAGCCATAACACTCGATGGTCAAAATTGGACCTGACCGGTCAGATCGTTGACCACATGTTGAAGAATGACGATGCAGACGAGTGGGAGGTGGTTGAGTTCCCGGCCATCTTGAATGACAAGCCGCTGTGGCCTGAGTTTTGGCCTATTGAGGAGTTGTTGGCTAAAAAGGCGGGTATGGACGTGCGGTATTGGCAAGCCCAGTACATGCAAGAGCCAACGTCGGAGGAAGGCGCCCTTATAAAGAGAGAATGGTGGAACGTTTGGGAGCAGGACTCTCCACCCCAGTGCGAGTTCATTATTATGAGTCTCGACGCCGCTCAGGAGGCCAATACTCGGGCGGACTTTAACGCCTTGCTGGTCTGGGGCGTGTTCCTGAATGAACAGTCCAAGATGCGTAACATAATCCTTCTCAATGCCATTAAAGAACGGTTAGAATTCCCAGAATTGAAAAACCTTGTTCTGGAACAGTACAAGGAGTGGAACCCCGACTCATTTATTGTAGAGAAGAAATCCAACGGTGCTGCGCTCTATCAGGAGATGCGGCGTATGGGAGTGCCTATTAGTGAGTTCACCCCCGGCAAAGGACAAGACAAGATATCGAGAGTTAACGCTGTTGCCGATCTCTTCTCTGCGGGAATCGTTTGGGCGCCAGATAGAAGATGGGCCAAAGAGGTTATTGAAGAGTGTAACGACTTCCCAGCAGGGAAGAATGATGACCTTGTTGACGCCACCTCCCTTGCACTACTTCGTTTTAGGCAGGGAGGGTTTATCCGTCTCCCGTCCGACGAAGCTGAGCCGGTAAAGTGGTTTAAGAGTGCTAGACGTGGTGGATATTATTGAGGATTAGGTTATGACTAGAGTAATTAATGGGTATAGATACGATCCTGATAACGACAATAATATCGAGACTAAACCACTTAAGATTAATCTGGATGAAATGGAGTCCAGACTTAGTGCTATACAAACGGCTACAAAGCTAGGTTATAAAATGCCTAGCCCGGAAGAGTTAACAGCACTAAGACTCAAAGAAGGGCGTTCAGATTTTGGATTTAATTATTTGGATGAAAACAAACAGCCCGTTTCAAATCATTTTGGTAAAGAAGCCAAACACCTATATAACGATTTGACTAATAGGCTTTATTCTCCGGTAGTGGCAGCGAATGTCGCTAATTTTACCAATTCGATGAATATTGCAAATAGACTTAAAAAAGATTGGGCGGAAGTTTGGAACGGTACGGGTGTAAATAGATTTGGGCAAACGGGCGCGGAATACGCACAAGATATTAGAGACACTATAGCTAACGCGGTGCCACATGGTGCGAATCAAGAGTTATTGGGGCATATAAAAAACTCAGTATTACCCCCGCCTCCCCCACCGCCGCCACCCACGGACAATACAGATCAGACACAAAACTCCGATGCTGGCAAACAGGTTATGTCTGCGGACCCATACGCATTGCCGTTTAATTACCGGGCTGGCGGTCGTGTTCGCATGATATGATTAGAAAACGGTGCCTAAAGTGCAAAAAAGTTAAGGAAATCAACGCTTTCGTGCACCGAAAAGACGAGAAAAACCGTCGAAAAACGTGTAAAACATGCGTTTATGAAAGGGAAAGAAACAGTATCGCATACGCAAAAAAGATCAAAAACGCTAGTAAATTGAGGCGTTTTTTGAAGAAAGCCGACCCTATAAGGCGTTGGGCCAATGATGCATATGGGAATTTAAGCAAAAGATCCAAAGAAAATAACATAAAAATGACTTTGACGAGGGATTGGCTACGTGCAAACGCGAGAACTCATTGCCCTATGCTTGGCGTTCGTCTTGACTATGCAGCACGTAGAAACGTGGCTATACGGGCGTCAGTGGATAGGATTAACCCAAATAAAGGGTATACTCCAGAAAATTGTCAAGTGGTTTCGTTCCGTGCCAACAGCATTAAGAACGATGCTACTATTAAAGAACTTGAAATGATTGTCAGGAATCTCAAGAAGTTAGGAGCCAAACATGGCTGTAGATAAAGCACTGTATCAAGCCCCGCAGGGGTTAGGCTCGTTGGATGACGGCAGTGAGCCTCTTGAGATTGAAATTGTTGATCCAGAAGAACTTAATATTTCTGGCCCCGGCTTTGAAATGCACATCGACCATGCGGATAATACGGAGCCGTTCGACGCAAATCTTGCGGAGTTAATTCCTGAAAATCAGTTGACGTCTTTGGCCTATGAGTTGCTTGGCGATCTTGAAGAAGATATGTCTAGCCGGAAAGATTGGCTGGATACTTATGTTAAAGGATTACAGCTTCTTGGATTGAGGTATGAAGAGCGTAGTGAACCGTGGCCCGGTGCGTGTGGTGTGTATCACCCTTTGTTGATGGAGTCAGCGGTTAAGTTTCAGTCTGAAACTATCATGGAGACGTTCCCGTCCGCAGGGCCAGTTAGAACGGTAATTATTGGCAAAGAGACTGCTGAAAAGAAACAAGCGGCGGCGCGTGTCGAAGCCGACATGAATTATGAATTGACTGAGGTGATGAAAGAGTATCGCCCAGAACATGAGCGATTGCTACTCTCGGTATCGCTCAGCGGTAATGCGTTCAAGAAGATTTACTTTGACCCGTCGATCAATCGTCAGGTGGCGATGTTCATATCGTCCGAAGATGTCATTGTGCCTTATGGTGCGGTGAACATTGAACAGGCGGAGCGCATTACGCACAGGATGCGTAAGACCAAGAACGAGCTGATCAAATTACAGGTGGCAGGGTTTTATCGGGACGTTGATCTAGGCGATCCTGTTCGCGTGATGGACGAGGTTGAGAAGCGCAAAGCTGAACAACAAGGGTTCTCGGCGTCGATGGACGACCGATTTCAAATATTGGAGATGCACGTCAATCTGGATCTCCCCGGATATGAGGACGAAGACAAACATGGCCCTACCGGAATCAAACTACCTTATGTGGTTACAATTGAAAAGGGAACCAACACAGTTCTCGCAATACGAAGGAATTGGCTTGAGGAAGACAAGCTTAAACTCCGACGCCAACACTTTGTTCATTACGGATATATCCCCGGCTTTGGCTTCTACTACTTCGGTCTCATTCATCTCATCGGAGGGCATACCAAGGCGGCTACATCTCTCATCCGCCAGCTTATTGACGCGGGTACTCTTTCTAATCTTCCGGGCGGTCTCAAAGCTAAAGGACTGCGCATTAAAGGCGATGATACGCCAATTGCGCCGGGAGAGTTCCGCGACGTAGACCTGCCGTCAGGCGCTATTCGTGACAATATTCTCCCGCTCCCGTACAAGGAGCCGAGCCAAGTCCTCACCGCTCTGATGGATAAAATTGTGGAGGATGGACGTCGTTTTGCGGGTGCGGGGGATCTTAACGTATCGGATATGAGTTCTCAGGCTCCGGTAGGTACTACGTTAGCAGTACTGGAACGGGCGTTGAAGGTTATGGGCGCTATTCAGGCACGTATCCATTACACGATGAAACAGGAGTTCAAACTCCTTGCAGCTATCATCAGAGACAACACCCCGGAGGACTACGACTATGAGCCTGAGACCGGAGACCCCTCTGCTAAACGCGCTGATTACGATTGCTGTGATGTCATTCCTGTTTCCGACCCTAACGCGTCAACTATGGCGCAACGCGTTGTCCAGTACCAAGCGGTACTACAGTTGGCTCAGAGTGCGCCTCAGATCTATAACCTTCCGTTCCTTCATAGGCAGATGATCGAGACGATTGGAGTCAAGAACGCCTCCAAGATTGTGCCGATGAAAGAAGACATGAAGCCGGTAGATCCGGTATCTGAGAACATGGCGATCATGGTCGGTAAACCTGTACAAGCGTTTATGTATCAGGACCACGGCTCTCATTTGGCTGTACATACTTCCATGATGCACGATCCTAAATTGGCTCAGACGATCGGCCAGAACCCAATGGCTCAGACGATTATGGCCGCGCTTAATGCGCACATTATGGAACATGCCGCGATGCAATATCGTCAGCAAATTGAACAGAGCCTTGGGGTTCCGCTACCTCCGCCTCCGATGACTGTATTGGCTGGCAGTGATGGCGATGACGATACTACTGGGTATCTACCTCCGCCAGTTGAAGCTCAGTTGGCTCCGTTGTTGGCACAGGCAAGTCAGAAAGTTCTTCAGAACAATCAGGCACAGGCCCAACAGCAGCAGATTCAGCAGCAACAGCAGGATCCGCTTATCCAGATGCAGCAGCAAGAGCTTCAGATCAAACAGCAGCAGGTTCAGATCGCACAACAGGAAGTTCAAATCAAAGCCCAACAGGCTCAGTTGGAGGGGCAGATTGCTCAGGCCGAACAGCAACGCAAGTCCAAGAAAGATCTATTGGATGCGGCAGCTAAGGCTGAAGAGCTTAAGTTCAAGCAGCAAGAACTCATGGCGATGAGCCAGCTTGAGGGAGCTAAGTTGGGTGCAGATATCCAACATAAACGTGCGGCGCAACTTGTCAGTATGGCAGCTCAATCTGATAAGCAGGATATGGATATTGCTAACCAGCAGCACAAACATACGATGGACAAGGTAAAACATCTTACGGATATCGCTGCCACTGCTGACGAGCAAGACCATTCGCATAATCAACAGATGGTAGATGCAACGCAGGCTGGCATTCAGGATTCGCTCAAACAAAAGCAGCATGGCCTTGAAGTATCTAAACACCATCTTGATGCAGTTAATACTGGGCTAGATGCCGCTCACAAGCGCGCACAACACCAATTGAGTCAGCAGCAAATGGTTCAACAAGCCGTTCAAGCTCAACAACAATTGCAGCAGCCTGATGAAAACGACGAAGGAGATGGTGAATGAAGACAGACACCGCTGCCGAGTATCTCATCAAGAAACTCAAAGAGCAGCGCGAAACGGTAGTGGATGAAGTGATTCGTAAAACTCTTTCACAAGAAGAGTACAGCAGATTGCGAGGAGTAACTCAGGGTCTTGACTTCGCAATTGAACTAATTAAAGACCTTGCAAAAACAGTAGAGGAATCCGATGAGTGATATCAACCTTGATGAAACACTAAGCACAGCAGAGCGACAGGCCAAGCAGTTGCCAGACCCTACGGGGTATAAAATTCTGTGCATGGTGCCGAAGATTGAAGACAAGTTTGGCGATAGTCGTATCGTTAAGTCAGAAGAAACAGTTCGTGTCGAAGAACAAACCACGGTCGTCCTGTTCGTGGCGAAGGTAGGTCCCGATGCCTACACAGACAAGACCCGGTTCCCATCTGGACCGTGGTGCAAAGTTGGCGATTTTATTGTTACCCGAGCCTATTCAGGTACCCGCGTCAAAATTCACGGGACTGAGTGGCGCATTATTAACGATGACAGCGTAGACGGCGTTGTTGAAGATCCCCGTGGCATTGGCCGCGCATAAGGAGTTTCTATGGCAGATGAAGCAGAAGATTTGAAGGTCGATGTGGTGGACGACACTCCACCAGAAGACCGTAACCGCGCACCACTTCCCGAAAAGATTGTGGACGAGCTAGAGAAGGATGACCTTGAATCTTATTCCGATAAGGTCAAACAGCGTCTGAGCCAGATGAAAAAGGTCTGGCACGATGAGCGTCGGGCCAAGGAAGCCGCTGCTAGGGAACGTGAGGAAGCGTTGCGGTTTGCGCAACAAGCTTATGAGGAAAATAAGCAGTTAAAACAACGACTTGGGGCTAACGAAAAGGTTTATATAAGCGAAGCAAACAAGGCTGCTACTATTACTGTTAGTACGGCTAAGGATGCTTTGAAACGTGCTTATGAAGCTGGTGATGCTGACAAGGTTGCTGAAGCAACTCAGCTTTTGAATGATGCCCAGATCAGGCTCAAGGAGGTTTCTAATTTTCGTCCCTCTTTACAAGAGCCACAATCGGGTGTACAACAGCAACAACAGGTTCAGCAAGCGCCCCGTATTCAACCTGATGTCAAGGCAGAGTCTTGGCGGCAGAAGAATACTTGGTTCGGAACTGATGAAGAGATGACCGCGCTTGCGCTCGGACTGCATGAAAAGTTGCTTAAATCGGGTGTTGATCCTCGTAGTGACGAGTATTACAACCGCATTGATTCTACGATGAGAAAACGGTTTTCCGAATATTTCGGGGATGAACCGCAAACACACGAGGAACCGGAAGAAAAACCGGCCCAACGCAAAGTCAGCACTGTTGTCGCTCCGGCTACACGGTCAACTGGTTCAAGGCAAGTCCGAATAACAGCTTCTGAAGCTGCAATCGCGAAGCGATTAGGATTGACCCCTGAAGCATATGCCCGTGAAAAAATGAAACTGGAGAACACAAATGGCTGAGAATCGTCTGGCTCGTGAGTTAGAGAATCGGGAATCCACGTCGCGCAAAAAGACATGGACACCGCCACAACTGCTACCTGAACCGAAGGCCCAGCCGGGTTGGAAGTTCAAGTACGTCCGGATTGCAACGATGGGTCAAGCTGACCCTACGAACACGTCCGCAAAGTTCCGTGAGGGTTGGGAACCTGTGAAGGCATCTGATCACCCGGAAATCATGCACCTCGCAGATAACAATCCTAATAGTCGTTTTAAGGACGGCATTGAGATCGGTGGTCTGCTGTTGTGCAAAGCTCCAGAAGAGATGGTTCAGCAGCGTAGTGAGTACTACGAAGGCATGAATAAAGCTCAGATGGAGGGCGTTGATAATAACTTCTTGCGAGAGAAGGATGGCAGGTCGAACATGCAAATGTTCTCGGATAAAAAGTCCACTGTCTCCTTTGGTCGCGGGAATCGATCATAACTTTTTAGGAGATTTTCAATGGCTTATCCTACTGTTTCAAGTGGGTACGGGTTTAAGCCGTATAACTTGCTCGGTGGTCGAGTCTATTCGGGTTCCACCCGGATGATTCCGATTGCTGAAGGTTACGGTACGAGCTTGTACTATGGCGATCCTGTTACTGAGTCTGCCGGTACTCTTATCAAGAGTACGCTGGCTTATGGCACGACCGCTGCGGTTGCTGGCACGATTGGTATTTTTCAGGGTGCGGAATACTCGACCTCGGGTGGTCCGATTTACGGCAAGAACCGCTATCAGTATTGGGCGGGTGGTACGGTTGCTCAGGATGCGGTCGGCTATGTAGTTGACGATCCGCAGGCGCTGTTCCGCGTTGCTGTGTACGCACAGCCTTCGGCTGGCGCGACGAATACCCCGTCTTCGATTGGGTATGTTTCGCAGGCGTTTGTTGGCTCTAACCTCAATGCGGTTAACGTTGGTGTGACCAGCGGTTCGACCGGTGACTCGATTGCGGGTGTCTCGTCCGCTTCGGCTCCCTCGAACGGTTCTGGCGTTATCCGTAGCGTGGCTAACAATGCTCAGCCGGTCTTCCGTGTTGTTCAGCTTATTCCGGACACGGCCTATACGGTGTCGGGTACGGGTACGTCGTCCAGCACGACCATCACGCTTGCCTCTTCCATCACCAATCTTCAGGCTGGTATGCAGGTTATCGTGTCGAACGTGGCTGGCAACGGTTACACGACTGGCGGATATCCCGGTGACTATAACTATGTCACCAACGTCAACGGTACGACTGTTACGATTGCTAACGCGATCACGCAGGCCAGTACTGTCAACATGACGTTCGTTGGATACCCGGAAGTTGTTGTGGGCTGGAACTACGGTTTCCACGGCTATCAGAACGCTACTGGCGCTTAAGGAGTAATGACAAATGGCTATTTCACGCGCACAGCTCCTTAAGGAACTACTCCCCGGCCTGAACGCTCTGTTCGGTCTTGAGTATGCGTCCTATGGTGAGGAGCATAAGGAACTCTTTGAGGTCGAGACCTCTGAGCGTTCATTTGAAGAAGAGACGAAGCTTTCGGGCTTCAACGCTGCCCCAGTGAAGAACGAAGGTCAGGCGATTGCGTATGACAACGCGCAGGAAGCTTGGACCGCTCGTTACAACCACGAGACGATTGCTCTCGGGTTCTCGATCACTGAGGAAGCTATCGAAGATAACCTGTACGACAGTCTGTCGAAGCGGTATACCAAGGCACTCGCCCGAGCAATGGCGTACACCAAACAGGTTAAGGCGGCATCGATTCTGAACAATGGGTTTAATGCCCAGTATGCTGGTGGCGACGGTGTTTCATTGTTCAGCACGGCCCATCCGCTGATCAGCGGTGCTACCAACAGCAATACGTTCTCCACGTCCCCGGACCTGAACGAGACCTCGCTTGAGGCTGCTGCGATTCAGATCGCCGGTTGGACTGACGAGCGCGGACTGCTCATTGCTGCTAAGCCTCGTAAGCTGGTTGTTCCGCCCAACAACATGTTCGTTGCCAAGCGCCTGCTTGACACTGAGCTTCGCGTTGGAACCTCGGACAACGACATCAATGCCCTGAAGTCGATGGGTACCATCGGTGAAGGCTTTAAGGTCAACCACTTCTTGACGGATACCCATGCGTGGTACCTCCTGACGGACGTGCCGAACGGCCTTAAGATGTTTGAGCGCATTGCCCTCCAGAACAGCATGGATGGCGACTTTGATACCGGTAACGTGCGTTACAAGAGCCGTGAGCGTTATAGCTTCGGCTGGAGTGACCCACTCGGCATCTTCGGTTGCGCCTGATGAAGTGGGGGTCTTCGGACCCCCCTTCTCTTTGAACTAGGGTTTTTGAGCTATACAGACCGACCTAGCGGATGATGCACAAACTGTATAGCGACTAGTGCATTAGGAGATTGACATGGGTATGCAGACTTTCCTTGGCCCGATCCTTGCGGGTACTCAGAAGAACACCAACACTGCGGTAGTTACTTCTAACACGCCTAGCGCGTCTTTTCTTAGCTCGTATGGTACGGGCAACAGCTACCGGAATACTGGCGCTGGCGATGCGCTACAGTTTATTAACCTACCTACGGCGACGCTTACTGGATACGGTACGTTGTCCGCTACTCCAGTAGTTACTATTCCCACGTATTCAGTTACGAACGGCAGTGCGACCACTAACTATCCGCTTGTGATTCCGGCTGGATCATATATCGACAACATTGATTTTAATGTTACGTCGGCACTGACGACTGCTGGAACGGCCATTACGATTGCGGTGCAGTTGATTGGCGCTCCGGGTTCGACTTACGCCACGGCGCAGACCCTCGCGAACGTAACGCTAACGTCGGCTTCTTTGCCTCCTGTTGGCAGCTATTCCTTGACTAATGCGGCTTCGGCTAGCCAGTATTCTCCTATCATTGCAAATAATTCGGCTACCCCGCTGGCTATGTTTCTCAATACCGGCCCAACAGATGCTCTGTTGCAGCTTAGCATTACGGGAACCGGCACGACTCCGGCTTTCAGTGCTGGTACTATCGGGTTTGCATTTAGCTACGCTGTGCGTAACCCGGATGGTTCGTGGTATCCGGTAACTCCGCCTAACCCGCTGTCGCCTCCACTTCCTGCTACTTATTAATCTTCTGGACAATCTTTAGGAGGTTAATATGACTGGCAATATTTACGATGCTGGTACTCCGGGGTTCAATAACGGGCTTTCCAATGCTGGTGGCCCGTTAGCTCGGAAGGGTTTGTTGAATGCTGCTTACGTAGTGCAGGATCCCCGCGTCCGTGATACTAACGGTCGCCAGAAGATATCAGCGCATCAGAATATCTATGATGCTGACTTTGAATATGGGACACAGCCTCTACGTTGGGAGCAGTTTACGTATTCGACGGCTTCCCCAAGTACGGCGATTATTCTTCAACAGCCGGGTCTTGGTGGCGTACAGATGCAGATTAGTACGGCGAACGATGTAACTGTTCGTCAGTCGCGTCCGTATCATCGCTATCAGCCCGGAAAATCGTTATACATGGCATCTAACGTTAACTTCGGCGGTCCTGTTGCAGGGCAGACGCAGCGCGTTGGTATCTTTGATGACGGTAACGGTATATTTTTTGAACAGGCTACACCGACAACGCTTAATCCTTTGGGTATGTTTGTTGTTATGCGTTCGGATTCACAGTCGCCAACGGGTGGTACGCCAGTTGATACTCGCATCAGTTATGAAAATTGGAATGGCGACCCGAATATAAAAACCTCATTGGACTGGACAAAAGTTCAAATGATCTGGATGGAGTATTCATGGTACGGCGCAGGTGCGCTACGTTGGGGCATTTTGCTCAATGGCGAACCCTACATTCTGCATCAATACGGTTCAGGTAACGGCGTCAATCAGGTATTAGGCACTGCACAGGTTCTTCCTTGGTCGCGTACGGGTAACCTCCCTGTTCGTTATGAACAGCGTCAAGGTTCTGCTACAACGCCTACGGTATTTAAACACTTTGGTGTATCGGTATTGGTAGAAGGCGGTGCAGATCGTCAACGCGGCTTTACATACTCGTATGGTCTGCCTATAGCGGCTCCGATTTTCTCAGTCTCTGCCAATAAGACGCGCTATCCGCTTATGTCTGTACGTATGAGGGCGATGGGCCAAATTACATACACACAAGCTAACGGTGCTGTAACGACTAGTACGACGACAACATTGGTAGCAGCGGCGAGTACGTTCTCATCAGGTGCAGTGGCTCCACTATCTATTACTGGTAATGGTACGGTTGCAACGGTATCTATCCCTAATACAGCAGCTATGCCAGCCGTAGGTAGTTCAGTCAATATCGCAAGCATGACAACTACTGCGTTTAACAATGCTACAGCTACAGTTCTAACAGTTGGCACAAATACATTTACGTATGCAAACAGCACAAGCGGTGCATGTACTATCGGTAGTGGTACGGTAACGTATACGCCAAATCTTGCGGGTCGTATGGTGAACTATCAGTCATTAATCGGTGGTGCTTCACCATCTAGTATGGCGGCTGTGACTGCACCTTCGGCTATAACGGGTACGGTTACTCCGGGCAGTTCATTACTGACCATCACAGCCGTAACGGGCACGATCTATCCGGGTATGACGGTAACGTTTACTGGCGGTACGTTTACTGCGGGTACGAACTACATCACAAACCAAGTTAGTGGTACGACAGGCGGTGTTGGTGTCTATACCATTACTACCCCGAATACAAGCGCTAGTACTTCAGCAACTGCTCCAGTTATTGGTGTAGCTTCGTTCTACACAGTTACCACGGCTGCGGTACACAATCTCACCACTTTAGATGTTGTGACGCTTTCGGGTTTCACAACGGCAGTCAATGGAATCTACCCAGTTCTTGCAACTCCAACAGGTTCTACCTTTGTAGTAAACCTTGGTTATGGCGGTACTACGGGTGCGGTGACGGTGGGTACGGGTGTGGTGCTCGTAAATTACACAGCGCGTGTTACGTCCAATACCAGCACAACTTTAACGATCCAAGATGTTGTGACGGGTCTAGCATTACCAAATGCGCCATCTGCGGGGTATGGATACTCAGTTGGTTTGATTGATCGTGGGCAGTTGCTACCGCAAACGTTGGTTATCTCGTCTACGGCTACGTGCTATATCGAACTGATTGCTAGTACGCCAACGGCGCAGGTTGGACTTCAGGGAGCAGTTTTTGTTCCAGAAGCGGGCCTTGGTTCACAATACTCGTTTGCGGAACGCGATACGTCGGCTACGGCGTTAAGTGGTGGCGAAGTTGTATTTGCCTTTTCCTCACCGCCTTCGGGTCTTCAGACTTTGGACTTGTCGTATTTCTTCCCGATTCTGACAAACATCAAGGGTAATATTCCTGATATTTTGACGATTGCGGTAACGACAACGTATCCGAATCCGGGCGGTACTGCTGCTCCTGTTTCGGTAAACTTGGTCTGTCAGGAGTCTATGTCATAATGAAAGACCAGCACAAAGCCGTACTGGATACGTTCTTTGCGTTCTTTACTGTTGGGACCATAATAAGTTGGATCCCAGCAGTGGCTGGTATTGTTTCTATTGTGTACTATATATTACGAATATGGGAATCAGAGACAGTCAAGGAACTAAGAGGCCGAGGAAGGACAAATGCCTAGTACTAGCGCCAAGCAACATAGACTTATGGAAGCAGTTGCTCACAATCCATCCTTCGCGAAGAAGGTTGGAATTCCTTCATCTGTTGGAAAGCATTTCCACGAGGCAGACAAGAAAATGAAACGTAAGACTAATTTTAATGATGGCGGTATTAACGTTCCCCCCACTGCTTTGGCTGGTGGTCGGGCTCAACAAATGCCTCCCAGTGCAGTTCCTCCCGGCGCTATGCCCATGAATGGAATGCCTTCGCGCGGTTTTCCTTCGGGTGGGTTTCGACCCAATATGGGTGGACGAGATAGGGATGAACGGGGCATGGGGCCTCGTCCCGGCATGAATCCGATGCAACAGCAAGGTGGTGGTCAGTTTGGCGGTATGTCAGCTCTACCTGCTATGCAAGGCACTAGTCCCGGCATGAATCCGATGCAACAGCAACAAGCTGGGTATAAAAAAGGTGGTCATGTGAAACCGAGCGAATTGAAAGGCAAGGCTAAAGAAACGAAGTCTATTGCCAAAGAAGAAATGAAGGCTCTTAAGCGTGGTCATGCGCCTAAGAAGGTTATGGAACATGAACGTGCGGAGCATAAAGCGATGGGCTACAAACATGGCGGTAAGATCCATCCTGCAAAAGTGGGTAAGGACGAGACCAAGCAGGTCAAGTACAAGATGAAAGAGACTGCGGGTGGTCGTAAGCCGCCGCACGGCAAACATGATTCCGAGGGTGACACCAAGCTCAAGGGCTTTGGGATGAGCCATTCCGTTCATGCTGGTCATGGTCGCAAGGTGAGTAAGCCAGCAACGCCCAAGGACGAGATGCCTACCAAGGGTTTCGCCATGAAGAAGGGTGGTCACGTCAAGAAGCATACGAAGAATATGAAGCGCGGTGGCGTAAGTGCGCGTATGAAAAAGGCTCCTTCTATTGGTCCGATGATGGGCGGGTTGCCTCCTGCGTTGGCTTCTGCTTCTCCTCCGCCGCCGATGGTTGGAGCCGGTGGGCCTCCTCCGGGTGGAATGCCGGGAATGAAGAAGGGTGGTCACGTTTCGCATCACCATCATCACCACTATGCCAAGGGTGGTTCAGTCCGTCCGGGCATTGATGAGAAGGCTGAGCGCGGTCACACCAAGGGCAAAATGATTAAGATGGCTTCTGGTGGGCATGTTGGGTCGCGTGCGGATGGTATCGCTAGCAAGGGCCGCACTCGTTGTAAGGTGTATTGATGAAACGGCGTAGACGGTACGATACTGGTGGGCAAGTCGATGAGGCGACGGCTAATGACATTCGTGCGGCAGAAATGGCAGAAAGAATTCCCCGTACTTCTAAATCAAAGGCTCCTCCCGTAGTTAAAAACGCCCCAAATGACGAAGCGGCTAATGAAAAACGTGCCGCACAGCAAGCGGCGGATAGTGGTTATAAATTGTACAAACGTGGCGGATCTGTTAAAGGAGAATCGAAAATGAAGCACGAACATCACAGCAAGCATCATGGGCATCATCCGAAGCATCATGAGCCGAAGCATCACCCGGAGCATATGACTGCTCACGTTCATCATCACAAGCATGGTGGGCATGTGGAGTCGCATATGCCGCATCACGAACATATCCGTAAGCATTTTCACGGTAAGTAATCATGATGCCTTCACGGGGCATGGGCGCAGTTAGTCCTAGCAAAATCCCTAGAAAGATTGAGCGAAGGGATGCGCACGTCCCCGTGAAGATGTATTGTGGTGGTGGCATGGCGAAGGGTGGTGGTGTTAAACCTTTTTGGGAGAAAGACGCTCCTGAAGGGCATAAGACCAAACACCTTAGTTCGGAAAAGAAATCCGCTGCTAAAGTTCGTGCTAAAAAGGCGGGGAGACCCTATCCCAATCTTGTTGATAATGCTGCTGTGGCAAAGATGGCGAAGGGCGGCAGCACCGAAGCTTGGACTCGCAAAGAGGGCAAAAACCCAAAAGGCGGGCTGAATGCCAAGGGCAGGGCTTCTTATAACCGTGCGCATGGAGCGCATCTGAAAGCGCCACAGCCGGAAGGTGGATCGCGTCGGGATTCGTTCTGTGCGCGAATGAAAGGCATGAAACGGAAGCTGACGGGTAAAAAGACCGCAAATGACCCGAATAGTCGGATCAATAAGTCTCTAAGGGCTTGGAACTGTTAAATGGGCCTGAACCAATTATCCGGCACGACATCGTTTCTTCCGGATCTAAATGAGATCGTAGAAGAGGCGTTTGAACGGTGTGGGGCGGAACTCCGCTCTGGCTACGACATGCGTACTGCTATTCGTAGTCTTAACCTATTACTAATGGAATGGGCTAATCGTGGCATCAATCTTTGGACGCTCGATAATACTCAAAGTATTGCGCTATCTTCTGGGGTTGCTACTTACGACCTGCCTGTGGACACTGTTGATCTTCTGGATCATGTGATCCGTACTGGGTCAGGTACGACTCAGCAAGATATCAACATCACGCGCATTTCAAGCTCCACCTATTGGATGATCCCCAATAAGAATGCTACGGGACGTCCAATTCAGGTTTGGATCAATAGGCTAAGCGGTCAGACTGATTCCAGCGGTAACAATACTACCTACGCGCCAACTATCACGGTTTGGCCTACACCGGACAACTCGACCACGTATACCTTTGTATATACACGGCTACGGCGTATGCAAGATGCAGGCACTGGTGTCAATGCGCAGGATGTCCCGTTCCGTATGTGGCCTGCTTTGATTTCTGGCTTGGCGTATTACCTGTCGTTTAAGATTCCCGGTGCTGCGGAACGTATGCAGATTTTGAAAGCTGCGTATGACCAAGACTGGCAAAACGCTTCGGAAGAGGATCGTGAGAAAGCTGCTGTTAGGTTCGTTCCCCGAGAAACATTCTTGAGGTGACACCATGCCTAGTCGGTTTTCGTCTGGCAAATATGCAATTGCTGAATGTGATCGTTGTGGGTTTAGATATAAGCTAACTGAACTGAAAAATCTGGTCATCAAGACCAAGAACGTCACGATCAAGGTTTGCCCTGAATGTTGGGAACCTGATCAGCCTCAGTTGCAGCTTGGCTTGTATCCAGTAAACGATCCACAGGCTGTGCGGGAACCACGTCCTGATATTAGCTACTACACTGCGGGCGGTGCGGTAGGTGGAGATGGCGGCAGTCGTGTTATACAATGGGGCTGGAGTCCTGTTGGATATAACACATCTTTGTTTACGAGCACCATGAATGGGTCGGGTGCGTCAAATGGTAACGATACCCCTCGCGGTGTGACG
>Ga0316221_1002138_pt1 | contig 18276 bp, 19 predicted proteins | sample TBH18007metaG_FD_206003 | JGI IMG/M metagenome (GOLD analysis project Ga0316221, IMG submission 206003) | Freshwater microbial communities from Trout Bog Lake, Wisconsin, USA - TBH18007 | ecosystem: Environmental > Aquatic > Freshwater > Lake > Hypolimnion/Profundal zone | place: USA: Wisconsin... | reverse complement strand
TCTTCTATCTAGCCAAATGTTGTGCGCCAGGTATTTTAGGCCACTAAAAAAGGAACTGCGCCAAGCATACTAGTCCACCCCTGCGCCAGGTGAGAAGTCCACTTTCAAAAGAAGAAAACAATGCTAATTTAATAACTTATTGTTAATTAAATTAGAGTTTAAATTAAATTGAATGAGGAAATATAGTATGTCAACAATTAGAGAAGTGCTGTACCAGCACATCAAAGGTAATAGCCAAAGACAGATAGCTAGATCATTTGATCTATCCAGGGATACAATAAGAAAATATATTGAGTTAGCAAAACAAGAAAATCTCAGTATTTTAGCTAGTGACTCTGAATTAAACAGGATAGCGATCAAGGTTGAAGAAAAATTATATAAGAACGAACCTATACATAGAGCATCTGCAATGATAATTCTTGCAGAATATAATGAGGCAATAGGGAACTGGCTAAAACAAAGAAGTATAACCCACACCCAAATTCGGCGTTTACTATTAGCAGAAGGCGTCAAAGTAAGTAATCGGAGTATTAACCGATATATTCAAAAAGCTTTTCCTAAGCTACCCAAGAATACTATTCATATAAAGACTGAACCAGGTCAAGAAGCTCAGGTAGATTTTGGTTATATTGGCAAGATGCAGGATGTTAATGGTAAAAATAGAAAACTTTATGCTTTTGTAATGACGCTGTCCCATAGTCGTTATCGTTACGTAGAGTTTGCTTTTTCACAGGACCAGGTTAGTTGGGCTCAGCTCCATGTAAATGCTTTCAACTTTTTTGGTGGTGTACCGAGTAGGGTAATATTGGATAATTTAAAAGCCGGGGTCATTAAACCTGATATTTATGACCCTACTTTAAATGAGACTTATTCAGAATTATCAAGGTTTTATGGTTTTACAATAGACCCGACTAAAGTTTTTAAGCCGGAGCATAAAGGCAAAGTGGAACGCTCTATTAGGATAGTTAGAGAGCAACTTATAGCCGGTAAATCATATAGCAATATTATAGAGGCGAATATTGAAGCTATCAAGTGGTGTAAAAATGAAATATCACATAGAGTATGTACTACAACAGGATCGAAGCCAATTGATACATTTTTAGGACCGGTGTTAAGAATGAGGGCATTTGGGACATTGGGATTAAAAATTGTTAGTATTTGAAGTACCGAAAAACATAATGTAGATACTTTATATATTTTTGACAGAAGAAATCAGTTGCAATAATTAATTCTATAGAATAATTTGGTTAGATTAGTACCGACACTGAGAGTTCTAGGAATATATAAAAATGCAATATGATTTATCATTAGAAGATGTAAATGTATGTAAAACTAAGAATGCTAAAAGTAACCAACTTGCTTTTGGAGTTATGTTAAGCTTCTTTAAAAGATATACTCAATTTCCTATGGCTACGGAAGCTAATATTTCATCAGAACTAATCTTGCAAGTTGCTAAAAGTTTAGATATTGATCCATTATTTATTACTACATTTGATTGGTCAGGACGTAATGCTAAAAAATATCGTCAAGAGATTAGGAAATATTTAGGATATCGTGTAACCAATGCAGAAGATATTGCATCTATAATAAACTACCTTGTAGATAATTTGATACCACGTCAACTTTCTGATTCGGTGCTACTGGAACAAACACGCCTATATTTTTCTAAGAATAAAATAGAAATTGTTAGTACACAACAATTAGAAGGTTACATTTTGTTAGCCAATCAAAAATTTGAGCAACAATTTTTTGATAAAATATTTAATAATTTAAATCAAGAAGATTTTCTTCTGATAGATCGAATCCTTAGCAAGGATGAGGATGAAGATCATGAAATTATAGAATTATCTGAACTTAAAAAAGATATTGCCGGCGCAAAAATTAAAAATATTCAAGGCGCCATAAATAGAGTTAATTTATTAAGCCGGATTAAATTATCCGACTCTGTTGTAGATACAGTCGATAGAAAATTATTACTTAAATATTATGAACGTGTGATGGCGTTTGCACCTAGCAATATTCTAGATTTTAGCCCTACTACAAAGTATGCCACTATGGCAGTATTCTTTCATGTAAGGCTTGAGTTTCTGTTGGATTCTTTAACAGATACAATGATCAAACTAGTTAAAAAAGTAAGATCCGGCGCAGAAAAACATGTGGATTGTTATATATTGGCAGAAGTCAAGCGTGTCGACGGTAAATTTGATATTCTAGAAAAATTAGCTGTACTAAATGCCAAGAATCCAAAAGGTATTATTGAGGAGAAGATTTATCCCGTAGTGCCGCAGGATAAGCTAGAAGCAGTAATTGATGATCTACAACATCGGAGCAGCAAATGGTATCAGGATCAGGTGCAAGAAAAAATGCATACAACCTATGCTTATGGCAATAGGAGTAGTTTACTTAGCATTTTGAGGACATTACAAATGTTAGAAGATCATATTGATTATAAACCTATCTTAGATGCAATTCGTTTTATCAACGAATATTGGAATGAATCGGATTTAGCTTACTATATTAATATACCGCCACTAAGTGGAGTTGTACCCCAGAGCTGGTATAATACCACAGTCAGAATAGAAAAAGGCCATTTACGGATAAACAAATATAATTATGAACTAGCTGTACTGGAACAGCTTAAAGAATTTCTTGGATTTAAAGCTATTTGGGTTGATAGAAGTTACCGCTATAGAAATCCGAATAAAGACTTGCCAAAGGACTTTAGCGAAAAAAGAGAATATTATTATGAACTACTGAACTTGCCGCTAAAAGCTAAGGAGTTTATAGTAAAATTAAAGACCTCAACAGCAAATAACCTAGAGAGATTAAATGCTAATATCCCCAATAATAAGCTTGTACAAATCAAAAAAAGTAAGGTTGGTAACAATATAAAACTGACCCCTTCAGATCCGCAAGATGAACCTGATAATATTGTTAAGCTCCAGCAAGAAATAAACAATAAATACTCAAGTATACATTTAATTGATATTTTAAAAGAATGTGATTTGAGAATTAATTTTACCAAGACACTTGAAACTATCGGAAAGAGCAGTAGCCTCAATAGCTCTGATCTACAAAAAAGATTACTATTATGCATATTTGGTATCGGTAGCAACACTGGGCTAAAAAGGATTAGTATCGCTAACGATGGTATTAATTATAGTGATTTGCGCTACGTAAAAAAACGCCATGTTAATGCTGTAAACATTAGAAATGCTATTCGTATACTAGTGAATAACGTTTTAAAAATACGCGATCCTGATGTTTGGGGAGAAGCCACTACAACGGTAGCATGTGATTCGACTCACCTGTTTGCCTGGGATCAAAATTTAATGAGTGAATGGCATTTTCGTTATGGTAAGAAGGGAGTAATGATTTATTGGCATGTTGATAAGAAATCATTATGTATTTACTCACAATTAAAAGATTGCAGCTCTTCAGAAGTGGGTAGCATGATAAAAGGCATTATTGATCATGATACGGACATGGATATTAATCGTGTATTTATTGATACACATGGGCAAAGTGTGATAGGTTTTGCTGTTAGCTATTTACTACATTTTGCCTTATATCCGAGGCTCAAGGCAATTAACAAGCAAAAATTATATTACGTCGATTCTAAAGATAAAAACAAATATACAAATATTGCAGAGATTCTCAAAGGAAGCATTAACTGGCAATTAATAGAAGATAATTACGATGAGATGGTAAAGCATATGGTTGCCCTAAAACTAGGGATTGTTACACCATCTGTATTAATTAAAAGATTCAGTAATAATAATTATTCTCATCCAGTATATAAGGCATTAGTAGAACTAGGTAAAGCTAATAAAACTATATTCTTATGTCAATATTTAGCTTCCGAAGAGTTGCGTATTGAGGTTAATGAAGGGCTAAATGTTGTTGAACGCCTTAACAGCGTAATGGATTTTATTTTCTATGGTAAACTTGGTCAAATTGCAACGAACAATATTGAGGATCAAGAATTATCGATATTATGCTTACATCTATTGCAAGTATGTATGGTTTATATCAATACCTTGATTATTCAATCAATATTATCGGGGTCACATTGGCAAAATAAATTTACGCCTAAAGATTACAGAGCATTAACACCATTATTCTCAGGTCATATAAATCCTTATGGCCTTTTTCCGTTAGACTTTAGTAAACGCTTGTCAATTGGGCTAACTATTTGATCACTGATTATTTATGACATTAATACGTACACCGGTTAGAGAAAAAGCTAAATATTTTTGTAAACATCTCAAAGTAGAAAAGCCTGATTATAACTACTTAAGAGAGTTATTTCGACATATAAGAAAAAACCTCAATATTGAAGTAGAGAGTGGTAAGGAACGGAAGTTACCATATGTGCCTACGGAAGAAGAAATCAGTAGATTTTACAACACAGTATGGAAATCTAGAAATATGAAGCATGTAGCTATGATTAAAACATTGCTTTATACCGGGGTAAGAGTTTCTGAGTTAGTAAATATAAAAATATCCGACATAGATTTAGACAATTGTCAGATAAAGATTGTCCAAGGTAAGGGTAAAAAGGATAGAATAGTTCCGTTTCCTAATTCATTTAAGGAAATATTAGCTGTTTACGTAGAAAATGCAAAGAAAAACAAAATAATTTACTTATTTGAATCTAGTTGGAAGAGACAATATTCTGATCGTGGTATTAGAAAAATCTTAATGAATTATACAAGAGAAGCTGGTATTGAACATTCGATATCACCACATAAGCTAAGGCATTTTTTGTTTACTTGGATGAAGAAAAAAGGTGTAGATGACGCATTAATCCAACCTTATTCAGGCCACGATAGTCGACAATCGCTTGAGGTATATTCAAAATTATCACTGGGTGACTGCCAACCTGAATATGAAAAAAAGATTAAAGACTTTCCAATTTGATCTTATAGTATATGACGGATATTAACAAATTTTAATACCAATGTCCCAAACAACCTCGTTCTTAACACCGGTCCAACACTTAAACTAGTAAAATAAATCAACACCTGCTAATTTAGCCGCTTGCTTTAAGTTGTTATCAAAAGTGGCTAAGGGGGAATTACAACGCAAAGATAATTCTAAATAACAAGCATCGTATAAACTTAAATTATATTTTTCAGCCATTTCAATTGTTTCAAACCAAGCATTTTTAAAAGTTAATTCATCTGTTTTTATAGGTAGTTCATTTAAAGTATATAAAGCTATTTGTCTTTGCTCTTTAGTAATCCTTTTACGTCTCTCACTTATTAATAAAACATTTCCTACCTCTAAAGACCATATCGTAGGTACAATAGCTCCTTCTTCACTTATTTTATCACGTATATTAAGAGAATTTTTAGAAAATTCATCAGGTATAAACCAAGAAATAGTAACAGAACAATCAAGTATAATAGGGGACATAGTTATTTTTTCCCCTCATCTCTATAACTTTTAAATTCTTCCCAGTCAAATTTTCCTAAATTCATTTCTTTAGAAATATTATGTATTCTTAAAAAAGCATTTTTTACTCTTTCAGTATTAAAAGATTTATCTATAGGAATAATTTTAGCTACAGGTTTACCTCTTTTACTTATCAATACTTCTTCACCAGAAATAACATTATTTATAATTTTATTAAAATTAGTTTTAGCTTCAAAACAACCAATAATCTTTTTCATATTATAACTCTTTATTTAAAAACTAGTTATAAAACTAGTTTAATGTAATAACTGATAATAATCAACCTCAAATTTTCTTATTTTAGATTAAATTAACTCAAAAAAGATTGGTCTACATCTTCTCTAAAACTCAGCTTATTTTTTGAGTGGGACAATTCGTAGAATTGAAAAAGGTAGTAGACTGTAAAGAAACAAATTAACTTTACAAAGCAAGCAAATTTATTTTGCCTATTGCGTATAACAAAATTCTGCGAATGTTTGTTATAACTTTGATTTTCAAATTCAAGAAAACATAAATCAGAAAAATTATTTTTAAGAGTAAGTGGGGGTGTATTAAGGGGGCGAAGTCCCCTAAAAATTACCCCTGACAGATGCACAAAAATAGCAAAGTAGTTGACGATTAGATGAGAACTCAAATAACAAAAAAAATGGAATTCATGATAATGCGCAATACGGTGTTGAACTAAAATTCAACACCTGCGCTCTAAAGAATGTTGCACGAGTGGGTTAATATCAGGTCCAGTCAGAGGTATTTTATTTGTATTTGTAGGGGCAATATTAGCATTGCTATTGGGAAAAATTCCTCCTGTTGTTTACCAGAAAAAAGTTGTAAATAGTGGTGAAGATAATAAACAAGTTTAAGAAATACTTCATTTAGTTTTTGCTAAATGCGCACTTCAGCAATGGAATTTATTTCATTGCTGCGCTCACTCATTATTACAGATTAAGAAAAGAATATCTTAGTTAATTTAATGCCTTACTTTGAGCAGAGCATAGGAGATTTTTTCTCCTATGGATAAGTGCGCACTTTGTGAACTTCTAATTTCCTTGATTAGTCTTTTCAATTCCATTATTTTTAGAGCGTTAGTGATGCAGTAAACATCATTTACAATCAACTTCTATTAAACCTTTAAAGCTTCATGCTAGGGGTGTGCTATTTATAAATGCCTCTTGGCATGAAGTATAGCCGGGTTGTTCTTGTAATGACTTTTACTGCCCCTAGCACCAGTTTTAGATAATTAATTTAGAGGTTTAATATGAGTGATTATTCTTATAATCTATGGAAGCTGCATAAATTAACGAGTAGTGATCCTAGGATGTATCTGGATATAATAGTTACAAATGCCAAGCACAACAAAATACAAGCTATTCAGTATAGAGACGACACTGTATTTGTAATATCGGAAGAACAATATCAAAAACTAAAAAATAGTTAAATTACTAATTTCTTATTTTAATGCGTTTTTAGCAGTAATAATTTGTTTAAGCTACCTCAGTATATTTTTAACCTATTGTACGTCTAAAAACGCATTTATTTAAGAAATAGAGCTATAAAAATTATACAACTCACCTGTTTTAAATATTTTGTGCTTATGAAAAAAGTATACAAAGCTATATCAGAAGTTATTGATAATTATTAATACAATCAATAAAAAACCTTTTTGCCAACCATTTAAAAAATAATTTTGTGAGCGTAGCGAACTCAATATAGTTTTTATCGTTTTTTTAATGAATTTTTTTGATTTTATCCACCGACTTATCCCTTTCATAAATTTATTTGTATATACGAAGTATTATTTGTACCTACCTGCAATGCCTTATATAATAAGGTGTTAAAGTTACAAACTATAACTTTTTTACAGTTTAACTATAACTTTTTTACAGTTTAACTATAACTTTTTTACAGTCTAATTAATAGAATTGTTGACACTTAATTATAACTAAATTAAAAAAGTTATAGTTAAACTGTAAAAAACTAATTTAAAGTCGTTAAAATGACAAGAAGGAATAAGCTACCTGAAGTTTTGCAATCTAAAACTCCTAAGTCTTATAAAAATAAAAAGCTAAATAATGCTAATTTTGGCGATTTTACTCATAGTGACTATCAAGTTTTCTTACATCTAGTTAGTAAAATAGGTGGTGTCGATAGTTCTGGAAAATATCTACAATCAGAAATTTTACAGAGAGAGCATGTATTAACTGCTAGTGAATTTAGAGACGTATTTAATACAGATATTAATAACTGCTATAGATTCCTTAATAAAGCTTGTAAAAAACTGATGAAAACTAGCATAACACTTGAAAAGATTGAATTAAATGAAGTTTGGGAAATTAACATTTGTTCAACAGCTAAATATAATAAAAAAGAAGGACGTATTACTGTTAAATTTACAGACGATATTATGCCTTATTTAGCTCAAGTGAGAAAAAGATTTGTATTATATAACCTTAAAGAAATAGCAAACTTTGGAAGTCTTTATACTACTCGCCTTTATGAGTTAATACAAGAATTCAAGGAAACTGGATGGATGCTAAAATCAATAGACCAATTGAGAAAAGTTTTTGCTATTGGCGATAATAAATTTAAGCTATACGGAAATTTTAAGGCCAAAATTCTTAACCATGCCTGTAAAGAAATAAACAATAATTACGATATGGACTTAAGGTTTGAAGAAGAAAAGGAGGGACGTAAGGTTGTTGCGGTTAAATTCTTTTTTAAAAAAACCTTGGTTCATAAGGTTACTAATCAAAAAACTGGCATTTCAAAAAACGTTTATCAAAAACCAAAACTATTAGTTAAGAACAAAAAGGGTAAAGTAAAACAAATCAATTCTGATATTTTAGAGGGTCAATTATCATTTAACGACTTAAAAACAAAAGATAAGGCAAAACCAATGAATAGTATAATTACCTCTCTTTTGGCAAAAATTTTCCCAGATAAAAAATAATTATTACTACAATGATGGGCTAACAGCAGAAAGTTCATTTTTTAAAATGCGCACTTATCCATAGGAGAAAAAATCTCCTATGCTCCGCTCAAAGTAAGGCATTAAACTAACCAGATATTCTTTCTTAAATCTGTAATAATTAGTGAGCGCAGCAATGGAATTTATTTCATTGCTGAAGTGCGCATTTAGCAAAAACTAAATGAACTGTTTCTTAAACTTGTTTATTATCTTCACCACTATTTACTATTTTTTTGGCTAAAGAACACAAGGAATTTTTTCCAATAGTAACGCTAATATTGCCCCTACAAATACAAATAAAATGCCTCTAACTTGAGCTGATATTAACCCACTTGTGCAACATTCTTTAGAGCGCAGGTGTTGAATTTTATTCCAACACCGTATTGTGCACTATCATGAATTCCATTTTTTGTTATTTGAGTTCTTATCTAATCGTCAACGACGTTTGCCATTTTTGTATCTCTATCAGGGGTAATTTTTAGGGTGACTTTATCCCCTTAATACACCCCCACTTATTTCTAAAAATAATTTTTCTGATTTATGTTTTTTTGAATTTAAGCCTCAAAGTTATAACAAAAATTCGCAGAATTTTGTTATACGCAATAGGCAAACTAAAGTTTGCTTGCTTTATAAAATTAATTTGTTTCTTTAAAAATGTTAGTTACTTTCTTAGCTAATAATTCCTAATTAAAAAGGTTATCATATCAATTGAATTTTATGTAAAATAGTCAACACAAACCTTGTTATTATTCAAAAGGTAAATTTATATGATTAACAAAAATGATTTTGAAAAACCACGTTGGCTATATCGTTTTGATAATTTTGAACGTGCTTTTTTGTTATTAAGAGAAGTTATGCAAATTATTCAAGAACGTAAATTAAGCCCTTTAGAACAAGAGGGGGTTATACAACGTTTTGAATATACTTGGGAATTAACATGGAAAGTCCTTAAAGATTATTTAGAATATAGTGGTATAGTATTTGATATTATTGCTCCTCGTTCAGTAATTAAGGAAGCTATCGCTGCCAAGGTAATTGACAACGGCGATATATGGATGGATGCTTTAGATTCACGCAATAAAATGTCTCATACTTATTCTTATAAAGATTTTGAAAAAATTATTACAAGTATAGAAAAAAATTATTATCCAGAATTAGACAATTTTTATTTAAAAATGTTAAAAATCTCAACCAAGATAGATAGTAATCGTCGTGCTTAATCATGGTTTAAAACAAAAACATTTAGATACTTTACGAAGTGTTTTATTACCTTTTTCTGAAAGAATAGAGAAAGTAGGTTTATTTGGTTCTCGTGCTACTGGATTATATCGTTCTAACTCTGATATAGACTTAGTAATTTATGGTTTAATAGACGAAAAAACGATTGATCGTATATTCACTTTACTTGAAGATAGTAATTTGCCTTTTAAAACTGATATACAAGCTTATGATTTGGTTAAATATTTACCCCTAAAAAAACACATAGATACTAATATGGTTTTGTTATTTACACATGAACAACTCATAAATTAATTGTAGCTATAGCGGCTTAGTTTTAAGGTTGAATTTTAGCTTAGATTATTGTGAGCAAATTAAGATGAATAAAAAAATCATCAATGGTCTTGAATATCTTGAGCAGAATTATAGGCCAAGTGATATACAAAAGCTTTTAGATAACAGCAAAACTAAAAGAGAAGTATACCAAGGATTAAAAGTATCCGAGTACGGTTTAAACAAATATATAAAGCATTATAACCTTTTTTTTGAGCCCCTAAACACTCCATTAAACAAAATCCGTTGTAAACGTTAAACACCAAGCGATACAGAGCTAATAAAAAATAATGTTGCTAGCAACATACACTGCGTACAACACTTTTGCTACACAAAGAGATGTTATAACTTTTTTGACAATTCAAGAAAAGGAAATCGATTTTTAAGTGATAAAATTGATATTTCGGTTTGTCTGCTTCGTGGAACTTTTGATTTTTTTCATTTAGCGTTTTACTAAATGCGTACTTATCCATAGGAGAAAAAATCTCCTATACTCCGCTCAAAGTAAGGCATTAAACTAACCAGATATTCTTTCCTGAATCTGTAATAATTATTAAGCGCAGTAAATAAAAATGCGATAGCTGTCTGCAAGACCGCACGCAAGCTTTTTGCAAAAGTTGTTTAAGTGCGCATTTAGAAAATTGGCATTTTCTTGCATGAAAATTGTATTTCGCTTTTTTACTTTATTTTTCCGTCATATCGGATTTGGCCTGCTCTTGTCAAAATACCCAATGTTTGTTATAAACTTTAAGTTCCAAATTCAAAAAAACATAAATCAGAAAAATTATTTTTAGGAGTAAGTTGGGGGTGTGTTAAGGGAGCGAAGTCCCCTAAAAATTACCCCTGACAGAGACACAAAAATAGCAAAGTCGTTGACGATTGGATGAGAACTTAAATAACAAAAAAAATGGAATTCATGATAATGCGCAATACGCCATTCAATAAAAATTGAACGGCTGCGCTCTAAAGAATAGTGCGCGAGTGGACTAATATCAGGTCAAGTCAGAGATAATTTTGTGACATACTATTACCCTTATAATATTCAAATAGCGATGATGATTAATTACAACATTGATTAAATTATAAGTTAGTAAAAAGAGAAAATGTTACTAAGATATTTTGCATTTTTTGGTACTAATTCTAGATAAGCAGTTTTGTTAACTTTTCTACTCACTGAGTTATTGGTTAATTAGTATGCCTTCTAAAAAAGGATCAAAATATCTTAATGCAAAAACCTATTCCGTATTGTCAAAATATACCCCTGAAGACATACAGAAACTTTTAAATAGCGGTCAGTTCAAATCAGTTATTGCTCGAACATTAGGGGTATATACTAGAGCTTTTAATGTTTATATACGTGAGCATAACTTAACTTATAAAGCTCCATGTCAAATCAGATACGGAAAACAATATAAATCAAAAAAGAAAGAGGATGGAATCACTGCAAAGATGGATTCAATCGATGAAGAAAAAGCTGTAAAATGCTTTAAGGTTCAATTTGAAGAAAATAAAAAGAAAAGAACGCTGCAAGAGCTAAAAGATGCTTACTATTAATGAAATCAACTCATTACTACCATCCGATCGTCTGATCATAGCTACCATCATATAAGTAATAAAAAATTATCTAAAAAAATAGATTAAAAATATAGATCTAATTAGTTTATTTATTATTTGAGTTTTGATTGTAGGAAGTCAAAAACCTTGATTAAAATTCTTCTTTCGAATAAATTTTTAACAGGCTCAATTTTTAAAGCAGGAAGAGATGATTAAATCACAATTCAACAGATATGTCCGTGATGCCTTAACAAAGAGACAAAGGAAAAGCAACATTGATGAAGCTAACGCGGTAATAGACGTATTTGTAGAAGCCATAAAGGAAGCTTTATCGGAAAATGACGAAATACTACTAGTCGGTTTCGGTAGGTTTATTAAATCTAAAGTTGAAGCCAGAAACGGAATAAATCCAAAAACGCGGCAACCTATAAAAATTGCTGCTTATATGCAACCAAGATTTAAAGCGGGAACAAAACTCAAAGAAGCCTGTAATAAAAACGAAAAATCCAAAAAGCAGTAAAACTAATTTTAAGAGCTATACAGAAGTAAAAATATTCTCCATGTACGATTTGCTATTAACATCTATTTATCCTCTTAAAAAGCACCTTAAAACTTGTTTTTGATATATCTAAATAGCAGAAGAAAGGTTATTTTGTAAAAATTCTAAACAAATCAAAAATTTTCTTGCCAACCGCTTAAAAAATAAAAAATTTTGTGAGCATAGCGAACTCAAATAGCAAAAATTCCAAAAAATCCGATTTTGAATTTTTGCATCAAAATTTTCATCAAAAAAACAAGAACAAAAAAACAAGAAAAGTAAGTGAGTTATCCACAGAAAATCGCAAATCTTTTTTCTTGTTTTTTTATACTTTCAGTATTTTAAGTATTTTCGGCGCCTTGGAGACCGCTTGGTTCTGCGCTTTATTTTCTCTAAAAACCACTTTTTTAGGGTGAAAAACCACTTTTTTAGGGTGAAAAACCACTTTTTTAGGGTGAAAAACCACTTAAACGCTTAAGTAGTTTATTGATTTATTACCACTTTGTTGCTAAGGTGGTAATAAATCAACCCTTCAAGGTATAAATTATGAAAAAAATTAGTACAAGTATTCCAACGATAATTAAAAACTCCCAACCTACAAAAAAAATAAAAAAAGATCTACCACCAAGCGTAGTCGTATTCCAGCATAATAATTTAATAGAGGCTAGGTATTCCCTTACTTTACAAGAAAAAAAAATCATACTTTGGCTAACTTCACAAATCAAACCTGATGATAAAGACTTCAAGAAACATATGTTAACTGTAAGAGAATTTATGAACTTAATGGAATTAAAAGGCCATGCGAATTATAAGGAATTACAAAAAATCACCTTAGGTTTAATGAAAAAAGTATTAATTATAAAAGAACCAGACCTAAAAGTAATTACTCAAGTGGCTTGGTTAAGCTCAGCACGATATGAAGAAGGAGAGGGATTTATTAAGTTAAGCTTTGCACCTGAAATGCACCCATTTCTATTACAACTAAAAGATAGATTCACTGCAATTAGTATTACTGACTTAATGCAGTTCAAAAGCATTCATGCGATACGTATTTATGAACTTTTAAAACAATACCAGGATATAGGAGAAAGAACCCTAACTATAGATGAAATAAAGGAATGTTGTGGGATAGTTGGTAAATTAAACAAATATGATCATTTTGAAAAAAAACTAATCCTTATAGCCCAAAGAGAAATCAACGAAAAATCAGACATTCATATTGAATTTGAACGTATAAAACCATCAAGAAAGATAGTGGGCATCAAATTTATCATAAGCAAAAACAAAGCTTATGAGTTGCGGAATAATCCTATAAAAGAAATTCAGGAAGTAAAAAGAAAACCAGCGGTAATTGATACTTTAAAAGAATTTGGTTTAAGCCTGCGAGTTATTAATCAGATTTTAAAAGAAAATACGGAGCAAACCATCCAGAACGCTATTAATGCAGTTGATTTACAATTATCAAGAGGGCAAGTTCGTAACACTAAAGCAATGTTAATGACAGCAATAAAAGAACAATGGCATCCTGAAAAATATAAACAAAGGTAATCTAATAATCAGTCAAGCAAGCCAGTGGTATCATTGCCGCTGACTTACTCAACCACAACCAATAATTGTTTTTTTAAGTATTTATTAGCCTTAAATATTGCTCTTCTGATATTACAAATACAGTATCATTTCTATACTGTATAGCTTGTATTTTGTTGTACTTAGCATTTGTAACTATTATATCAAGATACATCCTAGGATCGCTGCTTGTTAATTCGTGCAACTTCCATAGATTATAAGAATAATCACTCATATAAAACCTCTAAATTAATTATCTAAAACTGGTGCTAGGGGCAGACAAAGCTATTACAAGAACAACCCGGCTACCCTTCATGCCAAGAGGCATTTATAAATAGCACACCCCTAGCATGAAGCTTTAAAGGTTTAATAGAAGTTGATTGTAAATGATGTTGTCTGCATCACTAACAGTTTTAAAGCTAATAGAATTAACGCTAACAATCAAGAATTATTTGTTTATTTTGTTACTTTTGATATAATATTTAGTATATTAATTTATACTATTTTTAATATGACAAATCTTTCTATTATATTACCAGATACTATAGCAGAAGCTAGTACAAAGGTAGCCAAAGAACTTGGTGTTTCAAGAACAGAATTTATACGTAGAGCTATTATTCATGAACTAGACAATTATAAAACCAAGTCAGAAGAACTCGGAATAATAAAAAGTTTCAACGCAATGAAACAATCTACTAAATATTCCAAGGAATCCAAAAAACTAATCGATAGCCTATTTACAGAGTTACCGCAAGAAGAGGATAAATGGTGGGACAAATAGAAATACTAACTAGGGGTGGTGTTTATCTAGGAAAACTTAACCCTGCAAAACATGCTGAAATCGGTAAAGTAAGACCAGTAATTATATTAAACTCTCAATTAATACTCGATTCTGCGCCGCCTGTTATATTCATCTGTCCTCTTAGTAGTCAGTCCCAGAAGGAATTTAGCAATCTACATTATGAATTAAACCCAAGAGATAAATTAAGGGTTAAAAGTTATGCTTTAATAGAACATTGTAGATCAATCAGTTTAAACAGGATTGTATACCCAAGAATAGGACAACTTAGCAAGTCAGAATTAGATAATATCTTAAATAGGCTACAACGTTTAGTAGGTTTATAACTTTACTTCTTAAAAGTCCATTTTATATGAGTATGCCAATACTTATAATCTGCATCTAGTAGTTCTTTTTTGTTAGCTTCATAATTAATAATATCACTTTCTAAAAATACTAATATCCCGCTATTAATCTTTGCTATTGGTTTGGGAAAAGAGACATCCTGTTTTAATTTTTGATGCACTCCCTGTTTTGTATAATTCCATCTTTTTGCTAAATCTGCCACTCCTAAAAGCTTCATCTTTGTAAACTGATTTTATTGCTGATTTAAACTTTGAGCGGAGCATTGACTTTCGTCAATGCGGATGTGCGCATTTAGCAAAAACTAAATGAATCAATTCATAAACTTGTTGATTATCTTCACCACTATTTACAATTTTCTCTGCTACACAACAGCAGGAATTTTTCCCAATAGAAACGCTAAAATTGCCCCTATAAATACAAATAAAATGCCTCTAACTGAACCCGATATTAATCCACTTGTACAACATTCTTTAGAGCGCAGGTGTTGAATTTTATTCCAACACCGTATTGCGCATTATCATGAATTCCATTTTTTTTGTTATTTAAGTTCTCATCTAAGCGTCAACGACTTTGCTATTTTTGTGTCTCTGTCAGGGGTAATTTTTAGGGGTCTTTGCCCCCTTAACACACCCCCAACTTACTCCTAAAATAATTTTTCTAATTTCTATTTTTTGAATTTGCGAAAAAGTTATAGCATCTCTTTAGAAAAGATATTGCACAATGTTTTTAGAGTTCACTTGAGCTATTTGCCAAGTGCGCACTTATGCAACTTTTTTCAAAAGTTCTTTAAGTGCGCATTTAGAAAATTGCATTTTCTTTCATGAAAGTTGTGCTTCGCTTTTTTGTTTCGTTTTCCTGAATTTGAGTAACTCACCTTACGCAAATCTCAGCTGAACGAAAGCAGCAATTTTTACAGACTATCTTGTTTTAGGATTGTGCCCCATCATTACTTTCGCATAAATTTAATCTACCGAAATCTACTAAGAGGTAAAGACTTTAAAAGCTTTACTAGCAGCTTCAGAGCTGATTCTAACTAATAGTTAAATCTTCTTTTAATGGTAAAAAGCCTTCTTTATCTAGACTCCTTATAATTCCTCTTAATAAATAATTATTACCAAATCCCATAAAATATTTTTTACCTTTAGGCTTTACTGGTATGAGCATCTTTTTATCAACTAATTTCCTAATTTGTCGTGATATTTCTGAAGCGAACTTTCCAAGAAAAATACTTTTTAGATCAGAGGCTTGAATGATTTGCTTTTCCACTGCTTTTTTTAACATTTTCGATTCTGTGCTTGTTATGTGTCCTTGCTCTAAAGAATATTGAATAGCGGGGTACAAAATTTCTTTACTTAGAATGTTATAATCAGTAAGACGATCAATTTTCTTTATTTCTGCTTTTAATCCATTCAGTACATATAAACACCATTCCAAAAGACCTGCTTCAGTACCTGTGTCGGCATACTGTAATTTATTATAATACCTGTCCCGATCACCACAAAAAATGGCCGTGGGGTTCAAGATTCGTCCTTTTTCAACATTAAATCCTAACTTTACAAGAAGTGCGTAAGTAAGTAACCGAACAGTTCTGCCATTTCCATTTGTAAATGGGTGTATCCAAACAAAACGGTGGTGAGCGAGAGCAACCTTTAGTAAATCATATTTTTGATCATCTTTTTTATTAATAAATTTAAATAATTCATCCATATATTCGCTAATTTTAAAGGAATTAGGAGGTACATGCGAAGATTTCGTAATTTTTACATCTTTTTTCCTATATTCACCAGGAGTATAGTCACCTTCTTTCGCTGGAGATAAATCTCCAACGATCATTTTATGTATTTCACTAACAAACATTTTATTTAAATCACTAGTTTTTACATTTTCCTCAATAAAATCCATACATTTTTCTATGTTGTGAATTTCTTTTATATTCTCAGAAATTTCTTCCTCTTGGTTTATCTTAGTTTCCATGTATTCAATAATAGTTGTATTATTGCCTTCAATCCTTGCAGAGCCAATACTTTCTAACCTATGAAATATATTCTTTAATTGAAAAAAAATATTAGGATCAGTAGACCCTCTCAACTCCTTTCGACGTAGGTGATCTAACTCTATAACTAAATCTGTTAATTCAGAAGCAAAAGGTGGCTCTATCAGTTTTAAGTCATGATGAACAAAATTCAGCTCTTGCATAAAAATATCTCCTTTGAAGATTTAACATGATCAAAAAAAAGATTTAACATTTCTCAGTAAAAAATGGCTATTTTATAATAGATTAAATAGCAATCTTTAATACAGAAACTTAACAAGGAAGCATAATAAAATTTAACTTACTAAGCAAAAATTATATTTGTGTAACACAGTGTCAATAAGCGTTTAAAATTGACACTTATAGAACATGAAAATTTAGTTTTCTTTAATTATTGACAAAGACTAAGCAAGTAAAAATTTTTTGAGTGTGACAATTCATAGAATGAAAAAAACAGTTAATAGTAAAGAAACGAATTTTAAAGAGCAAGCAAATTTAGTTTGCCTATTGCGTATAACAAACATTCTGCGAATGTTTGTTATACCTTTGAGAATCAAATTCAAGAAAACAGAAATTAGAAAAATAATTTTTAGGAGTAAGTGGAGGTGTATTAAGGGGGCAAAGTCCCCTATAAAAATTACCCCTGATAGAGGCGCAAAAATAACAAAAGTCGTTGACGATTAGATGAGAACTCAAATAACAAAAAAATGGATTTCATGATAGTGCGCAATGAAATAAATTCCATTGCTGCGCTCACTAATTATTACAGATTTAGGAAAGAATATCTGGTTAGTTTAATACCTTACTTTGAGCGGAGCATAGGAGATTTTTTCTCCTATGGGTAAGTGCGCACTTTGTGAACTTCTAATTTCCTTGATTAGTCTTTTCAATTCTATTATTTTTAGAGCGTTAGTGATGCAGTAAACATCATTTACAATCAACTTCTATTAAACCTTTAAAGCTTCATGCTAGGGGTGTGCTATTTATAAATGCCTCTTGGCATGAAGTATAGCCGGGTTGTTCTTGTAATGACTTTTACTGCCCCTAGCACCAGTTTTAGATAATTAATTTAGAGGTTTAATATGAGTGATTATTCTTATAATCTATGGAAGTTGCACGAATTAACAAGCAGCGATCCTAGGATGTATCTTGATATAATAGTTACAAATGCCAAGTATAACAAAATACAAGCTATTAAGTATAGAGGCGATACTGTATTTGTAATATCAGAAGAGCAATATCTAAGGCTAGTAAATACTTAAAAAAACAATTATTGGTTGAGTAAGCCAACAGCAAGGATACTAATGGCTTACTTGACTGATTATTAATTACCTTTGTTTATATTTTTCAGGATGCCATTGTTCTTTTATTGCCGTCATTAACATTGCTTTAGTGTTACGAACTTGCCCTCTTGATAATTGTAAATCAACTGCATTAATAGCGTTCTGGATGGTTTGCTCCGTATT
>Ga0316221_1002130_pt1 | contig 18337 bp, 38 predicted proteins | sample TBH18007metaG_FD_206003 | JGI IMG/M metagenome (GOLD analysis project Ga0316221, IMG submission 206003) | Freshwater microbial communities from Trout Bog Lake, Wisconsin, USA - TBH18007 | ecosystem: Environmental > Aquatic > Freshwater > Lake > Hypolimnion/Profundal zone | place: USA: Wisconsin... | reverse complement strand
AACAGCCATCACCATTTGCTTGGTTACCTGTATAAGACTCAGGGCCAGTGTTAAACCCAATAGCTGTTATGCCGTCTTTTGAGGCCGCTTCCACGATTTCCACATGGTCTGCCACCCCGTTCCCAGACCAGCAATAAAAGACAATATCACCTGGAAGCGCTGAGTACTTATCAACAATTTGTTTATTCTTTTGAAACCAAGTCAATCCTGCGGGACAGTAAGCAAAACCTTTAGGTGTTTGAGCAGCAACAAGATGAGATGCGTTCGCTTGGGCAAAGACCCAGCTAACACCCATCGCGCAGTAGCTCTCGTTTGGAATCCCGTACCACGTTCCGTATGGGTTCTCGTTGTTTGGGCCTTCAACAAAACCAATTTGAGTACGAGCAATGTTTACAATATCAACGCCTGAAGTCACTGGTACATCAACCTCTCTGCTAAGTCCCCTGGAGTAGTTAAGTAATCTGGTTTATCGGATATGGAAATGCCCGCTTTGTCATAGCAAGTGACCACTAGTTCTGAGCAGATATATCCTTCTTTCTTTGCTAAGTACCTTAAAACAGCAAAATTAGAAAGTATCTTTAATCCTAGAATACGTAAAGCTAAAATAAAGATGGTGGCAAAGCTATATTCTTTACCAACAAGCGCACGGGCGTTTGCCGCGATAGCAGCACGATGTTCTGGGGTTAAGTTTTCGTGCTGGTTCCACGCCAGACTCATTCCGTCGTACTCGCTCAACGGACGTAGCTGAACACCTTTAGGATTAGCTTCTACAATCCAACCGTCTCCAACATAAACAATTACGTGGTTCCAGCGAGAAAGTGTGCCAACTCGAATAAGCTTACCGAACACGCCATTAGTGCGTACTACAGCATAATCTCCTATAGCAGGTGTGTAGCTCACTTATCATCCTTTGTTATTAAACCCTTTACATACTTCTCAGCCTCAAAGTCCGCGGCTGCTGCGTGGTGAACGCCCCCTGGCCCGCGGTGATGTGCTTCGCAATACCAAGTCAAGTTATCTGCGGATTCAATCCAAGCGCCTACCTCATCTGGATTAGAAACGCCTGGGTAATCTTTTTCTAGCCACTCTAATGAAACGTTGTTCAAAAGGGCGAATTCCACGTGCGAATGGTGCAGCTCAAGGCCGCCTAGACATTCAGAGAAATCATCTCGGTGGTCGCCAATAGCGCATCGAGCTGTGTCTTTGGTCTTGCGGCGATAGGCCTCAAAATCTTTATAGTGAGGGTCATCTTCTCTAGGGGCGTGGTCAGGGTAAACCATCACATAGTTATTAGTTATCCGCTGCTTGTGTGCGTCGGTCATTCAGATTCCCATTCCTCTACGTGTTGCTCAAAGCGACCTTCTAGCTTATCTACTTTAGAATCCACCTTGTCTACAACCTTCTCTATGTGCTTCTGGTTCTCCCGAAGCTCTTGCACTATCGGCAGTACTTGTAGACGGATTACATCACTGAGGGATGACCCGTGGTTAGGCTTTAACTCTGAAAAGTATTCTTTGACCAGAGCTTCTGTATGAGTCTTTAGTGCCCAGCGGACAACACCCAGAATGACGCCTCCTATGAATAGCGCGGATGAGGTAGTTGCTATAACAGTTGATGTATCCAATGTCAACCCAGTTCTCGATAGTAGATTTATGCAGAGAGCCGTTGAGTTGTCCGTAATAAGGGTCACAAAAAGTGCGATATATGCAAGTTTACAGAAAAAAAGTAAATATTTTTACCTAAATGCGCCCTTATGAGTTGGCGTTGGCTGTACTTCCTTGTGTATGCTAAAGCTATGACTGAGAGGAGCAGAGATGCTTAATATCAGAATCAATTTCGTAATTGATTTAAAAAAGTTAACTAGAACGGCGGGTGTATGCCTTACAGTGTGGAGCCAGTTGCTCATGCCTGTAGTACATGCTTTGCCTATTACAGCTAAGCCCGAGAAGACTGTAACAGTTTCGCTCGAATATCTAACAGTAACTACTACACGGTCTGCCGCTAAGAAAGCCTTAGCCAGCCCATATGTGAAGTACTTTGACCCACAGACTATTGCGTTCCTAACGACATACTCTAAGGGTCTCTCTATTAAGGAATGGAATGCCTTAAACCATCTTTGGGGGTCTGAAAGTCATTTCAACCCTAAGGCTCTCAATATGAGAAGCCACGCTTTAGGTATCGCCCAGTTCTTACCAACTACATGGGGAAATTACAAGGTAACCAAGACATATAGCGCGTCTTTACAAATTAAATATGGCCTACGATACATTCAAAAACGATACGGGAGCCCAAGTGACCCAGCAGGAATCATTAACGCATGGAAGTTCTGGCAAAAGCATAACTGGTACTAAAGCGCCGTATTTTGACGGGTCTCAGGTATGTACTCAGGTTGACCCTGAGTTGTTCTTTCCTGAGACTCCAGAGGGCGCTAAGGCTAACCTAAGGCGTATTAAGCCTATATGTGATGCTTGTCAATTTAAAGACCCTTGTTTGGAATACGCGTTAAATGACGCATCACTGCAGGGTATTTGGGCAGGAACCACAGAAACAGACAGGCGTAGGCTCCGAAGAGCTAAGTATATGAAATAGAAAAAGCCCCCTATTGCTAGGGGGCTTTTTTATTACTCTATATCTTAATAGGTATAGGTAAAGGTTCCAGCTTGTGTTCCAGCAGATTCGTTTCCGATTGGAGCGAAGATGCTGTAGTTAATAGCTGTACCTGACTGGATGTTTGAAGCACCAGCTGCGATGCTCTGAGTAGCAACCAAGTTAGCGTTCTGTGGGATACGAGCGCTTGCGCCGATACCCAAGAAGAAGCCGTTAGCGCTTGAGAGCGAGATACCGCTTGCTACTGGTGATGTAGGTGTTACCTTGAATGAGCTTGTGCTCAAACCAGAAGCAATAACGGTGAATGTTCCGTTGTATCCTGGGTAAGCCAGTCCGCTGATAGTAACTGTTTGACCTGCAACGAAGGTGTTAGCCGCGGTGTAGGTGTGGTTAGTTCCATCAGAAGATGCTGCGGTAACAGTTCCAGAAGTTCCAACGAAGCCTGTAACAGTTGTTCCAGTAGCTGCGTTAGTTACTGTGAAGCCTGTTGAGCTTCCTGTAGCAACTGTCACGTTCTGGAGGTTGAACGCTGCTGTTGGCAAGCCGTAGACTGAGATAGTCTGACCTGCAACTGGAGCATAACCAGTGTTAGTTACATAGGTAACAGTTCCACCTGAGTTAGACGCACCTGTGACGGTAAGGCTTTGGTCTTGTGCAAGAGCACCAGTTGTGGTGTAGCTGGTAACTCCTGTGTTCAAGTCAGCAATGGCGAGAAGACGGTCTACTTCCGCAGCTGTCTTTCCAACAAGGCTAGGAACAGTAGCAGTTACATATCCTTGAGCTAGCCCGCAGTTACCAGCACCAGCAACAGAAGTACCAGTGATGTTTGAACCATTGGTAAGTGTAAATCCTGTTGCGTTAGCGGTAGCCACTGGGAGGTTAGAGAGGTTCAAAGAGGTACCTGTGCTGGTAGCAAGACCAGTAACATTTACAGGCTGTCCAACAATCAATGAAGACGCAGTAGCGGTAGCTGATTGACCAGTTACGGCAGTTCCTGAAGCGGCGTTCTGCACAGTGAACTGTGTAGGAGTTGCGTTCAAGATAGATACGTTAGAGAGGTTGTAGGCAGTTGTTCCTGTGATGCCTGAGATAGAAACAGTGTTTCCTGGGTTAAATGTGTTGTTAGCTACGTAAGTAACAACGTTAACGCCGTTTACAGTTGCGTTTGAAGCAGCTGTAACAGTAGCTGTTGAGCCAGTGTTAGCTGTGTAAGATACTGCGGTAGTACCTGAAGCAGAAGCAGCAGTTACTGTAGTAATAGTGCCAAGATACCAAGCGACAGCGCTCGCACCCTTTACAGGGTTAGCAATAGTTGCTGTTCCTGAAATAGGAGCTGTAACAGTGAACTGGGTACTGCTTGCAGTAGCGACTAGGGCGTTGCTTAGGTTAAAGGTTGTTCCAGTAAAGCCCAAGATGCTTACGAGCTGACCAACTACGAAGGTGTTTGTTCCTGTGTAGGTAACAGTTGTTCCGTTTCCAGAAGCGGCTGTAAGGGTAGATGTGTTGTAGTAAACAGTAGCGGTGCCTGTCTGAGTAGTCAAGGTAGCTGTGGTGTTAGGAACTACAGAGCTTGGGACAACGAGAGTAAACGATGTACCAGCTGTTACAGTGGCGATTACGCCTGAGATGTTGTAGACAGAGTTTGAAAGCCCTGTGATGGTAACAAGCTGTCCAACAACGAAAGGATGGATGGTTGTGTAAGTTACGGTTGTTGGCGTAGTAGCCGAACCGCTTACAGAGGCACCAGTTACAGAGGAAGTGCTTGGGTTGTTATCGCCCCAACCAACAATCTGTTGGTAGCCTGGGAAAGCTTCCCAGTTGCCGACGTAGTTAACGTGGCTATCTGCGAATGCCTTGAGTGTGAGCTGGTTAGCGGTTACAGAAATGTCGTTTGTAGCCAGTTGTCCGCTCTGAATATCTGTTGTGGTTCCCCACGCCTTATCGCCAGTTCCTCCGCCAGTTGCATTGTATGCGGGGGTTCCAACGCCACGGTCAATGTTAGTCTGAGGAGCCATGTTGCCCCATACAAAGTCAGTCTGAATATTGCCGCTAGGTACTTGCTTGTACCCACTATCTCTTGCCATGGTATTTCCTATTCTCTAGAGAAAGCGCGCCAAAAGACGCACATCACTATTCTCCAATAGGATTAGCAGACTGTCAGGCTTTACTCTGAAGGATTATCCAACTCTATCTCTTCAGGCTCACCCTCATAAGGTTCCCAGTGCCCTAGCGGACATCTAGCCTTATCAATTTTAACCTTCATCCCCATAAAGCACCCGCATTCACGGCACTGCTTAGTTAGCCCTACGAACATAGGACAGCCCTTACAGATGTCGTAGCGACGCTGCATTTCGGCATGGGTGATGTTTTGGTCACGCACTTTAAAAAGGTCAAGTGGAGTAGCGCCGTTTTTGGCTTTGTACTCTTCCCATTTGTTTTTGTAATCAGACATAGATTACCTACCTAATTAAGCTGTGGCTGTATTAGCAGCTGCAGCCGCGGCGGCCTCGTCTGCTTGCTTCTGTAGAATATCTTCTAGTTTAGTAAATTTACCTGTAGCTGGGTCGTATTGGTCTCCATCAGCGATACGCTCTGGATTAAAGCCCAAATCAACAAAAGTAGGGTTGCTAAGAAAAGCTGCTCTTGCCTTCTCAGTAATAGCCATAACCTCAGCGACCTCTGCGCCTACGATTACAGCGACCCGCGGTAGGTCGGGTGATACAGGTACAACTGGTGCAGACCCTGGGGCAGCGGTGACGGGTGTAGACATTGAGTAGCCTCCTTATAGCTTAACTATAGTTTACAGATTTAAATTGCGGATTCAGGTTATAAATACTTTTTCTTTTTACGGTAGTCCCTTTTGTACATACCACCCATGGCATTGCCGTCTTTATCGTACCTTTGGCTCTCATAAGCCTCACTAATTTGACTTCTGTTGAGTAGGTACTCCCTGGACATCCCATCTGTGTAGACCTCAGACTTCCAATCATCTCTTTTGAAGGGGATAATTTGAACAATAGGTGTTCCAGCGGGCAGTACGCCGTTAAAGTTATTTTTGGATAAGAAGGGGAACAGTACAGGTTGAAAATACATATCTGTGTCTACAACGCCGCTTAGCGTGTAGAAGGGAAGATATGGGGCGTTTACTGGGTGCGTAAACATGACGCTATAACCAGGAGGAGTTTTAATGGTGAAGGGGTTATCCCATTTATAAGCATACTTAGAAAACTCTGGACTAAAAGGCATGCTACCTAGTTGTTGCACAGGGTGCATGCTAACCTCTGGCTTATTGGGGTTGAAGTTACCCTCTAAATCACACCAACCCCGTTCCTCGTCATATTTAAAAGTGATATCGTACTTAGTAACTAGATAGTAACCAGTAGTAAGCGCGTCTAAGACTGGAATGCAGCGCTTAATAGTAAAGTCGTCTTTTAGGTCTCCCTCTCTAATTATGCGCCTGGGCGCTAAATCTTTATACCAGTCAGGTATAACTTCAATGGCCTTTTTAACTTCTACGTAAGAAGTACTCTCATCTGTTTCAGTTAATAAAAAGTCAATAGTTCCCGAATCTGAAGGGTCAGCAGAAGAGCGCTTGTCCCACTTAGACTTCTTAAATAGACCCATTTTTGTCTTCCTTTTTGTATTTTTTTGGAGCCCATAACTTAGACCGATAATAGCCATAAGAAACTTCTCTAGCGCTACGGGCAGTAAACAGCGCCTCTTTATCTTGAATTTTTGTATCAATAAACCAATCGGAGCGTTTAATAGGAATTAATTGGGCGAAGGGTGTGCCCTTCTCAATAATACCTGTCCAGCCTTCACGTAGAAAGAAAGGTATGTTTCCATGGGAAGCAAATCTATCGCTGTCTACAATCGCGGCTAAAGTAGTAAACGGTAATTGATGTTGGTTTAGAGGGTGAGTAACAAGCATGCTCCAACCTTTAGGGAGGCGCCAACCCCACCTAGAGTTCCACACCATGTGGTTAGTGGCGTGACCAGCAGGTCTAGGGATTGTGTAGCCAATATCTCCTTGACGCTCTTTTACTATATCCCAATCATCTTTTGCTTTAATCCAAACACCTTTAACATTTTTTTCAATGTACTGCCACTCTATAGCAAGTCCATCATTTCTAGTTATCTCTATGTCAGCCCAAGTAGTAAGGAAAAACCCTGAGCTTAAAGAGTCAAAGAAAGGCATACACAAGCGCATTCCAGCCGCACGTTCCAACTCATCCGCTATATGCAAAAGCCCTGTATTTTTATTTATGTACATCTCCCCCTCACGGTGCCATTTAGGCAGCAAGGATGAGGCGGGTACTGGGCTAGTTATAGGCAACGAGTAGTGTCGGTCAAGTAAGAAGTTTACCTTCTTCATATAGTGCTCCTAGGCTATGAATTTATTGTTTTTGTACTTATATCCAGGTCGTATTAGCTTGTCTGATGATACATCAAGTATAGTTGGGTTGCTTAATAGAATAGCCGCAAGTTTAGGCTGGCAGAACATAACCTCTACTACTTCTTCATTAACTACAAAAGCGATTCGCTCGGTGACAGTTGAGGTGTCAGGGGCAAGGTTTTGGTCAAGAATCTTTTTTATTTGTAGGTCTCTAATCCAGTGAAAGTGAAGCCCAAGCTTGTGCGCCACATCATCTATGAACTTACGTCGAGCTTCCTTACGAAACCTTTTTTTCTCTATCTCATACTTCGTATATTGTTTCAGCATGTTAGTCCTTTAGTTAACTTGGAAGTTGTCAATATTAGCGGTTTGAGCCGCGCTATACGTAGTTGGTCCGAGGATAATACCATGGGTATTTTTGGCGGTAAACCCTGTAGCGGTAGCTGTTTGGTCTGTTCCAATTTGAGTAGTGTATCCTGTTGTGGAATACCCACGCACAGTGATGACCCCTGTCACACCATTTATTAGGGTCTTTAGACCTAAGACTGTGGCGGTCATGGTGAAAGTAGCTACGGTGCTGATAGTGCTAGCTATAGACTTTATGAGGTTGACTGAGGTGTTAGTAACGCAGCTACAGCTATAGGCGTTAGACGTGTTGGAGCCAGATGCGCATGTGTAAGGGTTAGACGTGTTGTGGCCAGTTACGCATGTGTAAGGGTTAGACGTGTTGTAGCCCGTAACACACGTGTAAGGGTTAGACGTGTTATGCCCAGTAACACAGGTGTAAGCGTTTCCGTTATAGCAGTATCCGATGTTAATACAAGTATTGGTGCCGTAGTTAGGCGGGTTATAGCAAGTTCCATTGATTGGGTTAGATGTGTTATAACAAGTTCCATTGATTGGGTTAGACGGGTTATTGCAAGTTCCATTGATTGGGTTAGACGGGTTATTGCAAGTAGTGTAGTTTGTGTTAGAACCGTTGTAGCATGTTGAGCACGACTGTGTGGCGTCTACATAAGTAGCCCACCAAGTTCCAGAGTCAGTGACCCAAAAAGCGGTACCAGCACCTGGACCGATGTTATCTACGCCTAAGGTTACTGTATTACTTTGAAAGTTAAGCGTAGCTAGCGGGTAGGAAGAAGCGGCGGTAGAACTATTAGCGGCGTTAGACGCGATTCCCCAGGAGCCTCTAATAACAGACCAAGAACCCGTAGGGGCGACCGTATTATCAGCGGTTCCCAAAGAAGACGCATTATTAGCTCTGTTAAACGTGTCTAACACGCTCGCTAAAGCTTTAGCAAGAGACGAAGCTACAATCCCAAAGAAATTAGGCATTAAACTATGTCCCCCGTGACTATCCAGGTATTGGCTACGTTTGTTTGAACAGCTGTTGCAACGCTGTACTGAAGTCTAAGCTTAGGCGCTGCTGGGGTGGCCGCAGTAGAAAGAAGGGTTACCCCTGTACCACCAGAGATGGTCACCTGTCCCGCACCCATTTGAGCAAAGTTAAGCTGTGTTCCTGCTCCGAAACCGTTAGTTCCAGAGTTATTTTGCGGGATTGTCACCGCGATAGCTGCAGCGTTGCTGAGAAGCGTAAATGAATAGGCATCAATAGCCGCGGCTGTGTAAGTCGTTCCCGTTTGGCTATTAGGAGGGGTGACGTAAGTAGCTCCGCTGATTGTTCCGTTATTAATCACAGGCGCTGTAAGCGTCAAACCAGCGATGGTTGTGGCTGTGCCATTAAGGGAAATGGCAGTGCTGCCAATAGTTATGGTTCCAGATACGCTGAATCCCTGCAAGTTACCATTAGAATCAATATAGGTGACAGGTGTTCCAGATGAGTTTTGAAATTCAACAAGGTTTACAGATTGTCCGCTTGCAGCTTTGAACACAGCAGCCTTGATGTTATTTGCGCTTGGGGTGATAACGTTAGCCGAATCCGCCGACTTACGTAGGTATTGAGTATGAGAATCTCCGACTACGCCCAGCTCCACGTTGGCGATACGAGCGCTTACCGTTGAATAAGTGTATGAAGTTCCGTTCCAACCCGTAGTGGCTGGGGTGGTAGACAGGGTAGGGTTAGCGCCTACAGTGCTCTCAAGGGCAACAACCTCGTCTTGAATAGCGTTTGGGTCACCCGCGTTGATAACATCAAGAGTGTTGTGGGTGTTAAAGGTTTTGACCTGTGTTGGGTACGTAGCTGTCATGGACTTCCCTTCAGAATACTGTTTATTTTACATTAGAATAGACTAATTTAAATGCTCTCCTGAGACGCCTTTTCCTGGCTGCCTGTATATGGCGATGCTTGGGCTTTCATTTGTGTTTTGAAATAGCTTACGAAGCCCAAATCTAGAGTCTTTAATCTGCATAGGCTTAAATACTGACTCTTTAAACTCTTTCTTACGCTTCATGGCGTCCATCGGTCCCACTGTGTAGCGTTGGTCTTTTGGCCTTTAATTACAGGAGCAATGGTTCGGGTTAGGCGGTCTCTCTCATTACGAGACTCAGGGACCATTGGGGAAGCAGTAGGCGCTACTTTCTTCTTTACTTTCTTCATTTTGCGCTAGAACGGTTATCAGTTACAGAGAACTGGCGAGGTGTGAACATGCCTTCCTCTAGGTTAACCGCTGGGGCGTAGTTCTTACCCGCGTTATACGCATCAATATTCTTCTTATGAGCCTCAGACAGCTTTACAGGCTTGCCTGTATCCGCACTAATCGCGTGTGTAGGGTTGTCGCCACGAGTTACTGGCTCAGGTTTGAATGACTTCTTTTCAGTAGTTTTTTTAGAAGTCTTCTTAGCGGTAGGCTTAGGGGTCTCGGTAGTCTTAGATGGACTAGGGTTAGGGGGCGTAGAAGTTTGTGTTGGGGTTTCTTTCTTCTCTGATTTAGTTGGCTTCTCTGATTTAGTTGGTTTTTCTGCTTTAGTTGGTTTTTCATCTTTTTTACCAGAAGCCTTACCAGCAGCTTTCTTTTTTACCTTAGACGCTTTGTGATAAAGACTTTGCTTGACCATGCCGCCGATAACATCAGCATGCTCTAAATCAATGGCTCTTTTACTCATCCTCTGAGTTTAAATGTTTTTCCTCACAATGGCGGGCTAAAGAGGCTACGACATAGACTTTCTTGCACCATTCGCAGGTATAACGGTCAGCCGTAGAGGACACTTAGTTCAGAACACCCTCTGGGTCATAAACGGAAGCCGCTTGGGCTTCAAGGATAGAACTAGACTTTTTAGCGTGGTGCCCGCAGAATAATAGGTCACCTGAAAGGAAGGTAGCGGCAACCTTAGCCGCGGCCCCACATGAATCGCAACGGTCTTGTAGGGTTAATTCTCTATGTTCAACTGTGGTAATCATTTCGCTCCCTTAGATAGTTGTAGTACTTAAACAAGGTAACTCTTACTTAAATTCCACTGCCTCCATATGTAGGCGCGGCACCTGCGGCTTCGCCCATACCAGTATTCATGCTAACGCCTTCAACAGGTTCTCCAGTTGGTGCAGCTGACATAGGAGACTCTGCGCCAAAGTTTCCCACAATGCCGCTGCCACCTATAGTTAAATAGGAAGGGTGAACGGCGTCCCATGCTCCGCGGTTAGGGAATTGCTCTTTGTAGGCGTACTTGCTATGAATTCGCATTACTTTTCGTTTTCTTTTTTACCCGCACGGCGTTTATTTTCCTTTGCGGTGTTCTTGCCCTTATCTAGAATACGAAGGTTGCCCTTAGAGTCGTTATTGTGGTTGTTGTCTTTGTGGTCAACAGTTTTGTTCTTAGATTTAATCTTGCCGTTTTCAGACTCATAATCAGCGCGGGCTTTATTCTTGGAAGTGGTGTGCCACTTACCGTCTTTTCCCTTAGTCTTATAAACGTAGATAGGGCGTCCGCCATTAGCGTCAGAGCCCTTGTATGGCCCAAAGCGTTTACTTTCCGCCATTTAAAAGCTCCTCATCTAAATAATCTAAGCGTTCCCATGCTGGTGAGCTAGCCATTACATCACTGGTCCTGTCACGTCTGCGACGCTTAGAGAAGGTGTACCTGTACGGCCTTCTGGTTGTCCTTCGTTTCTTCCGACTTCCATCTGCTCTACGCGACCCATATCGCCTGAGGTCTCATTATTTACAGATTTAGCTTTTTCGCCCATAGAGGCTGCGCCTTCGGTTGCGGCCTTAGCCCCAGCGCCTTCAGCTGCTTCTGCTAGTGGTAGCATAAATGACATCTTATTACCTCATATCCATGTTGCGCTTAGAGCGGTTAAGGATATCCGCTGATTGCTCGGAAACATTATAGCGGCCGTAAGAAGCACGTGGGCCATCGAACTGACCTGTCTGCACACGGCGAAGGTCTTGCGCTTGTGCGGGCTTTACTTTCTTTTTAGGTGTTAAGTGCTCACCTAAAGCGCGTTCTGCTTTAGAACGACCCCATGCTGGGTCACTCATATCTTATCCATACCAGGAAGAGGTATGTTTTCAAATTGGCTTGGCTTAGGTGAAGCAGACAATCTAGGGTTTGTAGATTGTCTTTCTTTAATCTCTTCTTTAATGTTACCCATATCTGTTTTAACTACAAGCGGGTCGTGGCGTCTAAAATTACCATTCCACCCGTCCGTAGTTGTTTTGAAATCATTTTCTGGAAGCGCGCTAAAGTCTTCGGCGTAATCAGAACGAGCCCGAGACATATCACTTAGGCTACTAGTCCAATCCATATCATTTGATACTTGGGCTTTTTCGCCTGCTTGCTTCCCAATTACACCCTTAATGATGCCAGCTTTAATTCCCGCATTAACCATAGGGGTAGAGTGCTCTGAAGTGTTATTAGAAGCCCAAGGGCGTTCACCAAATCTGCGACGGGTTTCTTCAGCCGCGTGGGCGGCCACCTCCATAGCTGGGATGGTAGCGTCTTTAGTCGCGGTCATGTAATTAAGAACTGGAGGGGTGTGGTGTGTAGTAAATAGGGGAAGTTGGCCCGTATCTTGAAATTGGCGCCCACTGTCATCAAACTGGTCGCCTTCATGTCTTTCTAGATGGCGTCTAAAGCGCTCATCTCCCGCGTTAGGTTCGTCGCTATGGTTTAGATAATCGTACTCATCGTAAGGTGTGTACGCCGTGTCAGGGTGCTCTATTTTGATTACTGCGCCTGACTGGGTACCTACAGCATTTTGCCCTGTTCCGTGGAAGTACTTAGTATAACTACCGTCCCCCCCTCCATCATTAGCAAAAGTGCCTTTAAAGAAATCACCTGTATTGCGAGCCATGAGCGCACCTATCTATAAGACAGCGCGCCCAGACACTACGTCGAGAACGAACTGTTTTCCGTTGTCAATATCATACGTCAAATCCTCGCACGGTACGGACTGAAGTCCCTTTGACCATGCGTTAACGTAGTTTAGACTGTTGAACCAGTTCTCGTGATTTACCGCAGAATCGGCAGGAAGTTGCCCCAAAAGATTTGCTAGGCGCTGTTGAATTCCAAAGCTGTGCGGTGATAGGTTGTGGGAACCTTCAGGCATCTCACCGTAGGTACGGAGTGAGTGTAGACCTAGCGCGCCCAACACGTGGGGCACATAGGTACGGGATTCCTTTGTTGAGTAGAGCATCATGACTACGCCTGGGTTTTTGCCCTTAGGCGGGGTGTAGGAAGCCCACACACCCGCAGGAGTTCCTAGAGCAGTCTTCTCACCTGTTTCTAGAATGAAGTTGTGCTCACCGTTTGCGAATATATGTTTTAAAGTTCTCACGGCAGAACTCTACAAGCTCTTGTGTCAGGCGTCAAGTTTTCGTCTATATGTAGTGAACTCATCGTTTGCGGTGAAGAGCATCTCTACTAGTAAGCGCGATTTCACAGGGTGTTTTAATATAAAGTGGTCAGCCCATTGAGATGCTGTGAAAGTTGCTACTCCGCATCCATTGTTAACGTCATCCCAGCAAATCTTTGCAATCTTGGAGAATGGCCCAACATCCTCTAACTGTTCAAACAACCACGTGCTAAATCTCATTAGAATAGAGTTTTCTGAACCGCGGGCATTCCTAGGAACTGATGAGGTGGTAAGTGTCTTTGGATAGTGTTATCCGTTGGGGGTTTTACTTGTACTGCGCCGTTCTTACCTTTAGCCTCGGCTCTAGCGCGCATAACGGTATTAAACCCTTTATCTAGCTCTTCGGGGGCAATATCTTCAAAAGTATACTTACTGCCTGGGTCATCACGACGTTCCCTTATGTTGGACCGATTCGTAAGTACTCTCCAGTCGGTGTGCTCTGGGCTTTCTCCTTGCCAGGTAACTCCATCAGTTTTTACGCCAAGACTTTTAGCAGCAGCGTCTCCATAACTTGAGCGCTCTTCGTCTTGAACTGGATTTTGTCCAGTAATCTTACGTGCGTCTTCAATCATTTGTCCTAATGCGGCTGAAGATGTTCTAGGCCCTGAGTTACCGAAGTGCATAGCCACAGTGGCGGGTCCTTCTTGCCACAAGGGCAACTGCTGTTGACCTTTAGTTAGCTCTTCAAATTGACTAGACTCTGGTGTGTGCGTAGTGCCCAATAAGCGCCCAAAGTTACCTGTAGTCCCGCGCTCTAACTCTTCAGGGCTTCCCACGTCATAGTTTCTAGCCCATGGAATCTGCCCAGGACCTTCAGGGCGAAGACGTGCGTTTTGGACCATGCCTTTAAGTCCAAGGCTGTTGATAAAGGTATCTTTACGGTTTTCAGGCATACCGCAATTATGACAAAATAGTAAAGCGCTAGGGAGTTAAAACCCCCTAGCGTGACACTCCTTGGCTATGACGATTGAAGGCTTACCGCGAGACCAGTTAGCGGCCTCTTTGAAGTGCATACCTTCTACGAGTACTTGGTGTACCCCTAAGCGCTTAATGCGCTTTTTGAGAATAGCACCCTCTTTATTCTCTTCTGCAATCATAGTTAGGTATAGAACCGCGAATACGACCTCAAACTCATGCGGGTTAGGGTAACTAGCGCTTCTAGCCTTAATCCAGTCAAAGACGTCCTGTTCTACATCTTTACGAGTTACACTGTATAGAGTCTTAAAGTCCTCGTATACGGCGTCTCCCATGTCCTCTTTGAAGGTTTGAAGCTTCATAAAGTACCAGTCGTCTTTAGGAAAGCGCGGTACATAGTGACCGTCTACGTGGACGCACCAATCATCAAACTTACCGCGGGTAAAGCTAAGCGTACCCAGCTTGGCCTCATATACCTGACGTGCTTCTTTTACCTCAACCATTATCCGAACCCCCTTTAGTAGTATCTTTTACAAAGTCCACGCTATCGCAGAATATGCACTTATCCAAATCAACGCCTGTATTCGCGCTAAAACTTCCCCCGCAGGAGTAACAATGAATCATTCCTCATCCTCCTCAATTAACTCTTCTCCTGGGACAAATATGATACGGGGAAGTTGACCCACATCTTTAGTTGCTTCAGCCCAGATAGCAGTCTTTTGTAGGTGTTCTCTATCTTGTGGGTAAAGGTCTTTTAACAACTCTTTCCATGTGTATGACCATGAGCCATCTGACCCACAGATGCTCCAGCCATACGGCGCACGTTGCCATGCACAGGCAAAGCCATCTAGTAGTACTGAACCGATAGGCGGTTCTTTCATCTTTTTCACATCAACTCCTTCTCAATTGCTTGAATAGTGGGGCAGGGATACGAATAACGGTAAGCCTGTTCCCAAGTGATTTTATTAAACCAACAATGCCCGCAAACCATTACTTTTTTTCGTATTAGCGTTTCATCTAATCGTGGTTCTGGCTTATGCAATTCAACTACTGCACGAAGGGCATTTCTTCTTGGTTCCTCGTTCTTGTAGCGCATTTCCATTGAGTCTATCTTTGCCAGCAATTCATCGTGGGTCACTCTGTATCTACCCACTTCCCAAACTTGGTTGATAAATTGTCTATGTGAAATCTACCCAAAAAGTTAAAGTCTTGTATCAAATTAAACGGAGTTAAATCATTGGTTTTAAGCAGTTTATCATAATCATCTAATGTGCCAATGTAACTAACTCCATAAGCATTAAACCAAGTACCCAAACCTTTGAATCCCATAATGTCATAACTATTTATGCAAGTATTTTTTGCGATTCGGTTCTTTTTAAGCGTTAATCTCATTTCTTTGGCTCACATTCTGGACTATTAACTACTACCCCGCCTTTTGAATAGACAAGTGTTGTTCCATCGCAAATTTTATATATAAGCGTATTTGGAATAGATACCGTTCCCAATCGTGGGTCAGTAGGCTCTTTAAGATTATCAGATGTTGCTGCATGAACTACGAACCACACGAAAAGGATAGGTAGCACAATCATAAAAAAGGTAAACCATTTAGGAGTATTTTTCATTTCTCACCCCTAGCGATAGCGGTGGCTTTGGCTCTAACTTGTTCACTTTCTAACCACCAAGTAGCACCGTCCATTGGCATAAATAAGCCCTTCATTTTTCACGCCTCCATTCACGAGCAGTTTTTCGCACATCTTCTGCATGGATAACGCTTCCATCATTTCTTCCATCTAAAACCAATGGAAATTCATCTTGCCCCCTAGCGATAGCGGCCGACTTGTCGTACGCCATTTTTACCAAACCGCGTTCTTTGTCCGTATCTACGGGGTTATACTCAAATTTTCTACCTATGTATTTGGTTTTGACTCTAGCCGCTAGGCAAGCGACTTTATCTGCCTCAATCTCCCGCGCTATCTGCTCGCCAATCTCATGCCGAAACTCACAATAGCAATAATGCGCCGTTGGTTTATCGGGGAAGTAGTAAGTGCTTTCAGTTCCACAACCCGCACAGGGCAAATCTTTTAGGTAACTCACTTCTCCACCTCGCTTTGTTGAAAACGAATTTGCTTCCTCATCGCTGAGGATTCGCTTAGTTAGGTTCATTTCCTATACACCCCAGTTGGGGATGTATAGGATTACTACCAAACATATCTGTTGAGTATGTTTCATGTTACTTCTCACCCCTAGCGATTTTGGCGGCATTGCGATAAGCCGCAGTGATGTCACACCTTTGGCACAGAATGTTTGATTTATGCTTTGGATGATTCTTTTCAGCGTAATCCTCAATCTCCCGCGCTATCTGCTCGCCATGTTTTTCAACTTCACCAAAGGTATAAACGGCTAGAGATTCCATGACATCGGGCAAAGTGATAAATCCTGCCTTGTATTTCTCAACGACTTCTAGGAATTGTTTGCTATCCATCACTTCTCCACCTCACTTTGTTGTAGTCGCTGCCAATCCTCTGCAAATAGTGAGAGCTGGCATGATGTCCATGGTTGAGTCAGTATCTCGAATTGTTTAGTTGTGATTTTGTCGCGTACAAGAACAGCGAGGTTGGCGTCCCGAACGGAGTTCCAAGCGTTGTTCCAAGCGGTGTCCCAAGCGTTGTACCAATCGTTGTACCAATCTTTGTGCCAATCGTTGTACCAATCGTTGTCCCAATCGTTGTACCAAGCAGTGTTCCAAGCAGCGGCGCGAGCGGTGCCCCAAGCGGTGTACCAAGCGGTGTCCAGAGCGTTGTACCAAGCGGCTGATAATTCTTTGCGCTTGTCATCATCAAGCGACTTCCATACTTCTATGAATTGCTTTGTAGTCATGTAGGTCTTAGTTGCGGTTTCTTCACTCACTTCTCCACCTCGCCTTTCAACTCTGCAATCTCGGCTTTTAGTTTCTTGTTGTATTCAAGAGCCATCTGATAAGCGCTTTTCCAACCTGACATAACTTCAAGCATAAAGTCGTACTCACGTTTTAGACCTTTATCTCCTTCATGTGCCCCACCAAAATACATTTCATACAAATCGTTATAAGAATACTTACGGCGGTATCTAAGCCACTTACTCACTTCTCCACCTCGCTTTGTTGTAGATAAATCCAAAAGTAACGACCAAAGATTTTGACTTCCAACGAAACAGGCCAATCAGCACCTAAACCGCGAATTTCAAGATTTAAACAAAATTGCTTCCAATAAGTTTTTTCTGTTTTCAGTTTGAGTTTCACCTACATCACCTCGTCTAATCGTTGGGCTATGTCTAGGTAGGTAGGGCAGGGGAAATCAACGCGACAACAATTACATTGATGACTTTCGTATTGGTCGCTTGATTCATAAGGATAAGAACCTGTCGGCAACATTTCTCCCTCATGCCTCACCAACACATCTCGGTTGGCTAGGAGAGAGGCGCGAAAGTTGCGACCAACAACTATTTCACCCTCGCCAAGCCAGTTAAGTTCGTAGTCAATCCACGCCAAGTATTCCTCGGTTGTGTGTTTCATTTGGAATCTCTATTCCATAAATATCTGCCAATTTGAACCCCTACACATATTCCAAACAAATTCATACCGATTATCGCCAGAGTTACGGCTGTCTCTAACATCCTTCTCTCCCTTCTATGAATTGCTTTGTAGTCATGTAGGTCTTAGTTGCGGTTTCTTCACTCACTTCTCCACCTCGCTTTGTAGTAGTAGAAATTGCTTTGCTTTCAAGTACTCGCGGCTGTCAATCTTGTATTCGATAGATTCTTTAATTGTGCCAAGAATTCCGAGAACGGTTATAGCCGTTAGGCAATAAAGGCTTGCGCCAAACAGCCAAAGAAATCCGTCCCAAACCACCTACATCACCTCGTCTAATCGTTGGGCTATGTCTAGGTAGGTAGGGCAGGGGAAATCAACGCGACAACAATTACATTGATGACTTTCGTATTGGTCGCTTGATTCATAAGGATAAGAACCTGTCGGCAACATTTCTCCCTCATGCCTCACCAACACATCTCGGTTGGCTAGGAGAGAGGCGGTTGATGAAACCAAAACATAAGTAGTTACATCATCTGTACCGCCTAATGGACTTAATAGCTTTCTAGCCGCTTCTACATTGCTGTCAATCCACGCCAAGTATAAGGCGATTGAGTGTTTTGGATTAGTCATTTAATGCTCCTAACATTTTGGCGATTTTGTAAATTGCTCGGCGGTAGTGATACACGCCGTTAGTGCACCGTTCTCTAAAGGTATAAGGCGGTTCAACCAAAACAGGCATTGAAACGCGATGCTTCGGGCAGGCATAACTAGACCAACCATTATTTGTTGCGTAACACCCACAAGTTACAGCGGTTGTGTATTTTGGATTAGTCATTTGGAATCCCCTCAAATTTCGCCAAAGCAAAATCGGCAATACATTTCCAAGAACAAAGGTCAGGAATTTTGTATTGGTAACTGTCTTTCAATCCCGCGTTCATTCGTAGATAAGCTTTATTCTCAAAATGTATGTGGGTAATGTCCTTATGGCATTGGTCGCACAATCTTGTTGTAGCCATTACTCCACCCCCATAATCGCTTT
>Ga0316221_1002115_pt1 | contig 18460 bp, 19 predicted proteins | sample TBH18007metaG_FD_206003 | JGI IMG/M metagenome (GOLD analysis project Ga0316221, IMG submission 206003) | Freshwater microbial communities from Trout Bog Lake, Wisconsin, USA - TBH18007 | ecosystem: Environmental > Aquatic > Freshwater > Lake > Hypolimnion/Profundal zone | place: USA: Wisconsin... | reverse complement strand
CCGACATAGTATCGGTCTTTGATAGCTGAATAAAGAATATAAACATGAAACATAGGCAAAAAAATAACCCCAAGAAAATTTTCTGGGGGTTAATCTGTGGGAGCACACGGGTTCGAACCGCGGACCCCTCCGACTAAGGTCGGAGTGCTCTAATCAGCTGAGTTAATAAGTTTTTGGATTAGTTTTCTGCTTTTCCATGCTTTGATTTCCATTTCTCTTTTCATGGCATAATCTTTATTATCAAATTTTTCAGAATAGACAAGTATCCAATCACCTGTTTTACCCGTAAATCCAGCATGATTGGAATTGTGTCTCCTAATTCTTTCAGATAATATATCAGAAGTAAAACCGACATAGTATCGGTCTTTGATAGCTGAATAAAGAATATAAACATGAAACATAGGCAAAAAAATAACCCCAAGAAAATTTTCTGGGGGTTAATCTGTGGGAGCACACGGGTTCGAACCGCGGACCCTCTGCTTGTAAGGCAGATGCTCTAAACCAGCTGAGCTATGCTCCCTTATTTATTGGGAGTGCAAAAATAGGGTCTGAACCGTAACCTCCAAAAAAAACTTTATAATATCCTAAATTAATTGAGCTGTAGGGCGGGTAAACGATAATGCTGGCTATCATACACAAATAATTCTTCAATCTGGTAAGTCCAGTATTTGTATAAGGGTGATTTGGCGATATATCCATCCGCTTCCGCCTTGGTTTCTGTATTTAGGGTGATCCAGCAGGTTTGGGTTTCCATACTAACGGCATAACTGTCAATAAGGCCCTTATTGATCAAATAATTGATATATGTGCGGTGTGGTGGCACTAGTGACATAAAATCATCGTCCATCGTAAACTTAATGATCGCCTGAAACTTTTTCATTCTCTCTGTTTTACAGGATAGATAATACAAGATTCGTGCAAGTTTTTTCTAAATGGCAATCTGGCAATCACTAAGGCAGATTACTGCAGTTATTACAGCAATTTAGTGTGATTACAATTTAGCAAATTATGTTGAAAACAATCTCTTTACTATTATTTTCCAATCTTTTTATGACGTTTGCCTGGTATGGACATTTGAAAGAGAAGGGCTTACCTCTCTGGAAAGCCATCCTGATCAGCTGGGGTATTGCATTTTTTGAATACCTTTTAATGGTTCCTGCCAATAGGGCGGGTTTTGCCAGCGGATACAACGGTTTTCAGCTGAAAATAACCCAGGAAGAAATTACACTGATCGTATTTTCCTTCTTTGCTGTCTGGTACCTGAAAGAACCTTTCCAGGCAAAATACCTGATTAGTTTTCTGTTTATTATCGGGGCGGTCTATTTTGCTTTTAAAAAATAGGAGGTTGTATCCAAACAGATCGCTGATTTTATTAATTATTCCCCAGGGTTAGGGCTTTTCTTTTGGGCCTTGTATAGATACTATCGGCACCTTTCAGGATATCTTCCTTGAACTTTTCTTTTTGCTGAGGGCTCAAACTATCATAACTGGCTTTCATGTTTTTTTTGGATAGTTTGGTCCTGTTTACTGAAAGAGAATCATACCTGTTTTTCAGTCTGGCCCTGATCATTTTTTTCTGGGCAGGAGAGAGACTGTCAAATTTGGCTTTCTTTTTTTGAAATTGCTTCCATTGTTCCGGACTCAGACTATCCAGTTTATTCATCACATCCTGCGAAATTGGACGCTTATTTTGCGCGAAAAGTGTATGGGTTGAAAACCCAAAGGAAAACAACATGACAAGGCAGAAAAACAGGCATTTCTTCATAGTTACAAATTAGGTTTTACTAAACTAATACAATCCATATTAATGACTCGTTAATCTTGCCAAATGTTGCCTGAAATGATCAGGGGTTGATGAGCTGGGCAATTCTTCCATTAGATCCCGCCAAAAAGACTGATGTTCCTTTTTTTGCTTTTTGACATACATGAAAGCTTTCCTTTCCAATCAACTGCCAGTTCATACCGCCATCTTTTGATATATCCATACCCGAAGTGCCACAGGTAAGCAAAGTATTCTCATCCAGGTAAATAACACAGGAGCGATACCCATGCGGTGGTGTATTGGGAATGGTGAAACTGATATGTTTTTTCGTATACTGAAACAATACAGCATTACTGCGGGAAATAGTGTCTTTAGAAAAATCTCCTCCAACAATCATACCCTTGCGGTTAGCATTTGAATACGCTATTGAATTGGCACCTGTGGAACTGCCTCCTTTTAGAACCGGGATGGGTTCCATGATATCATCTCCCAATTGATAAAGATTGGACTGCCTGCCACCAGAAACAAAGAATAATCCCTGTTTTGAATGAACCAGATTGGTGCCGCTAGAGGCAAAAAAAGCTTCTCCTGTTTCTTTAACTTTTATCGGGGTCTTCCATTTCTGCCAGGTTTCTCCTCCGTCTTTTGTGGTGGCTCCATAGATTTCATCGCCTATCGGATCACCGATTACCATTCCATGTTTTGCATCGGCAAAATCCATCGCATCCAGAAACATGCCTTTTGTATTGTCTTCAAATACTTTCTTCCAGTTCTTTCCGCCATCTATCGTTTTTAGCATAATAGCCGGTTCATCTACTGCCATGATAATGGCTGTATTTTCATCAAAAGCCTCAATATCCCTGAAATCTCTTTTTTCATATCCCGGAATAGTGATCCAGGTAAAAGTATTACCTCCATTTGTTGAAATCGCTACTGATCCATTGCTGCCGCTTGCCCAGATGGTATTATCGTTAACCACACTTAATCCTCGGATGCTTACTCTTTTTCCAGACTCGAGTAATTTGATCGTTGGCTGCTGTGACTGAACCTGTATAAAAAGGAATGTACAGATGAGTACCAGATTGATTTTATGAAATGGCATAAAAGATAAATTTTAGATTTCGTGGCTATAAGAGAATTACAATTCATGATCAACAATACTATAAATACCTTTAAAAACTGGAACGCAAAGAACGCAATGAACCGCAAGGAACCGCAAGAAGCGCAAAGAAAGGAGTCAATATTTAACTGACTTAATTTCTATATTCACTTATACTCAACTTCAATATAATAGATATTCCTGCATACTATCTTTCCATTCAACACACTTGGTTAATTTGGTGACTGCTGCAATAAATTTTGGAAGAGGTAATGTAAATAATTCCTCACTACCCGTTATTCCCAATAATTTGTTTAGATGTTGTTTGCCTGTTGGATTTACCAGGGTAGGATAGGGTGCCCATTCAAAATTTGCAGGATAGCATATTTGAATCAACTTGATTAATAACATCCCAAAAAATACCGGTTGAAAATATTCGGGTTCTCGCAGACTCAGTTTGATGCCCCCGCATAATTGTCCTTTGTGTTTGCTGTCTGTTGGTGTAAATGTGATAGGTTCGGCCTCAATTTCATCCAGTCCCATATCATGAAAAATACCGGCTATCTGATCCGCTTTTATCCAGGGAGCGCCTGCCAAACAAAATGCCTGGTCGGTACCCCTTCCTTCACTGATATTGGTGGCTTCCAATAAACACATTCCCGGATAAAGTAACATACTTTCAAAGCTTTGGATAGCAGGTGAAGTGGCCACAAATCGAACTCCCCAATCAGGTTGAAAGCTATTGCGAGTCCAACCTTCACAGGATATCAGTTCCAATGCACAATGGATATTTTTAGTATGGTTAAAATAAAGTGCCAGTTCACCCAAGGTACAGCTATGTCTTATCGGAATAGACCATCGGCCGATAAAGGAAGCTTCTAATTCATCCAGCATCGGCCCTTCTACCAGGTCAAAATTGCCTGAAATGGGATTGGGGCGATCCAGTATCACCAGTTTCTTTGAAAACCTGGCACAAGCTTCCATCACATGTGTCAATGTCCATAAATAGGTATAAAACCGACTACCCACATCGGGTATATCAAATAAAAGCAGATCAAGATCTGCCAGGTCTTCTTCTGCCGGCGCCAGTTTATGGCTATATAAACTGATACTAGGCAGGCTGGTCAATGGGTCTGTTCCATCTTTCATTTCATGTCCATCCGCTCCCTGCACATCCAATCCATGTTCCGGAGAAAATAATTTCACCAGTTGAAAACCCTGTTGTAATAAAGCTTTTCGCGAAGGCACCAGATCATTGGTGGTAGCTGCATGATTGGTTACCAATCCCAGCCGCTTTGTTTTCCATTCAGGTGAACTCAATAAAATGCGATCAATGCCAAATAAGACTGCCATAGATTAAAGATACTATCCTATTCTGATCCATCCGTTTCAAAACCCATTGCCAATTTTAGCTTTTCCACTACATTAAAAATAATGGGACATCTGTCATAATGCATAAATATGGTAAACAGCCTGTTTTTGAAATCCGGGATATGCAGGGCCGGGAATTCTCTGCATCCCGCAAATCGGAAATCATATACCGTGCATTTATTATCTGACAGAAAATGACAGGGAATCTGGTTAATCAGCATCATTCCATTGCTTCCTTTTTCGAGGTATTGTTCGTCAAAATTCTCCCTTTCCTGTTGTAAATGATCCGCAAGAAGGGTGGCTTCTTCGTCTGATACAACAATCATCAGACTTTTACAACAGTTACCACATACCGTACAATCTATCACCGGGGTAATTTCCTGATCCAGTTTATTTACCCATTGATCAATCTGGCTGGTATTCCTTTCTGCCAGAAATAGCCGGAACCGGTCATTCTCGGCCAGCTTATCTTCTGCAATCCGGGTGATAGCATCCAGACGGGTTTCAATATTTGTATTCCATTTGTTGATAGTTCAAAAATAGGTTCAGTATCAGGGAATTGTGTAAGCAATTCAGGTTTTTGGCTTGTTTATCCACATTTAAAAGCCATTTGTAGAAAAGTAAAATTGGGGTAGTCTGTGAGGTGTTTAGATTTGTAGCCCTCTAAACCCTTCAACAGGTAATTAATTGTTATGCCTGTAACGGGAGGATATGTAAAACAGACTAAAATAAGGATCCGGAAATGGCAAGTGAGAAGAATGTATATGAATACAACGAAGAATCGATCAAATCCCTCGATTGGAAGGAACATATCCGGCTTCGTCCGGGTATGTATATCGGTAAACTAGGCGATGGCTCAGCCCCTGATGATGGTATTTATGTATTGATTAAGGAAGTAATCGACAACTGTATTGACGAATACACCATGGGGTATGGGAAACAGGTGGAATTGAGTATTGAAGGAAAAACAGTAACGGTTCGCGATTATGGGCGCGGTATCCCGCTTGGAAAAGTGGTGGATGTGGTGAGTAAGATTAATACCGGGGCAAAATATGATAGTAAGGCGTTTCAGAAAAGCGTGGGACTAAACGGTGTGGGTACCAAAGCCGTGAATGCCCTGAGTCAGTTTTTTAAAGTAACTGCTTTTCGGGATGGAAAGGAGAAAACAGCTGAATTTGAAAAAGGGTTTTTGGTAAAAGAACATAAGGAATTGAAAACCGATGAGCCCAATGGTACTCTTGTCGTATTTACACCGGATGATACCATATTCCGGAACTTTCATTACATACATGAATACCTGGATAACCAGCTTTGGAATTATTGTTACCTGAATGCCGGTCTGGCCATGCATTTCAATGGTAAAAAATATGTGAGTAAGAATGGTTTGCTGGATCTGCTTCAACGAAAAACAAACCCTGATGAACTTCGGTATCCGATCATTCATTTGAAAGGAGAAGATATTGAAGTGGCTTTATCTCATAACAATGATTATGGAGAGGATATATTTTCATTTGTAAACGGACAGTACACTACCCAGGGCGGTACTCATCAGCAGGCATTCAGAGAAGCGTATGTGAAAGTGATTCGCGATTTTTTCAAGAAAGATTATGAAGCATCAGATATCCGCACGAGTATTGTGGCTGCAGTTTCTGTAAGGGTGCAGGAGCCGGTATTTGAAAGTCAGACCAAAACAAAATTGGGATCGCAGAATGTATATGAGGGCGGACCCAGCATGAAAAATTTTGTGCAGGATTTTCTGGCAAAAGAACTGGATAATTTTCTGCATCGCAACCCAACGGTAGCTGATGCATTAAAGAAACGGATTGAACAAAATGAGCGCGAAAGAAAAGAACTCGCCGGTATCAAGAAATTGGCTAATGAGCGTGCAAAAAAAGCCAATCTGCATAATAAAAAATTGCGCGATTGCCGGGTACACCTGAATGATGAGTTACCTGCAAAAAATAAAGAAGAATTTATTGCTTTGCAAAACAGCGCAACCATTTTTATTACGGAAGGTGACAGTGCCAGTGGAAGTATCACAAAATCCAGAAATGTAGATACGCAGGCAGTCTTCAGTTTACGAGGTAAACCCCTGAATTCTTTTGGACTGACTAAAAAAGTGGTGTATGAGAATGAAGAGTTTAATCTTTTGCAGCATGCATTGAATATCGAAGACGGACTGGAAGGGCTACGCTATAATAATGTAGTAATAGCCACAGATGCGGATGTGGATGGTATGCATATCCGGTTATTGATGATGACATTCTTTTTGCAGTTTTTCCCAGACCTGGTAAAAAGAGGCCATGTATATATTTTAGAAACCCCCTTGTTCCGTGTAAGAAACAAACAGGAAACCATTTACTGTTATGATGAAACAGAAAAACAGGCTGCCGTAAAAAAGATTGGTAATAAACCCGAAATTACCCGTTTCAAAGGATTGGGAGAGATCTCCCCCGAAGAATTCGGAAGGTTTATCGGAAGAGATATACGCCTGCAACCCGTTATCCTGGAACAAGGCGACCATATACAAAACCTATTAGAATATTATATGGGAAAAAATACCATGGAAAGACAGGAATTCATTATCAATAACCTCAAAGTAGAACTCGACCTGATTGAAAGCTAAACACTACAATACAATAGCAATCAAAATAACAGGCCACAAAAAATTATTAATTCTTAATTGTTAACTACCCATGATTCATATAGTTTTTGAACAACCCAATGTTGAAGTCCTCACAAAAGCCATTGAACTGGATAAAACCATGCAGGGAGATATTATAGAAATCAAGGATGATTTTGCAGTAGGGCCCTTATTGGATATCTATGAAACAGAAGGCTATCAGCAAAGAAGGGATTGGTGGAAACAAGTGCTGGAATATTCTGCTTATACCGAGCAATTGAATTTGGTTGATGATAAATTAACCTTACATAACCTGATTAATCGCCTAACGGAAAACCGGGATGAACTGGTTTGGATTTGGATGGCACAAAATGCACATGATGTTTGTGGTTATTATTGGTTGATGAGCCAATTAAAAGAGTATCAGGGAAAGATTGAAGTATTATACCTGAATAACCTTCCTTTCTTTAATGAAAAAGGAAATATATTCTACCCCAATCATCTCTCTGAGATACTTCGCAAGGAATTTATTAAAGCTAAAAAATTAGCCCGACCCATCACCTTAAGCGAGTTTGAAGTAGATCCGGATGAGTGGAAAAAAATATGCAATGAAAATTCGCTTGTCAGGTTTTTGGAAGGTGGAAAAAAATTGATGGGAAAAGAGATTGATTTTTATGATAAAGATATTCTGTCACAGATGACTGGTGAGTCACAAAAACTTAGTAAAGTGATCAGCAATGTGTTGAATAAAATGAAGATCAAAACCGGGGATGCTTTTCTGGTATGGAGAATCAGGGAAATGCAGGCTGCAGGTAAGCTGGAAACAACGGGAGATTGGGCCAAAGGTTGGAAAGACCTGGGAATTAAATTGGCAGGTGTGGAAACAAAATCAACTGAACCTGTAAACGCTTAGTGTTTGTTAGCGATTGAATCCATACACCATATTGCCTTACTGACTGATACAGAAGGATACGCCGAGTATAAACGGTTTTATACGGAAGTATTGGGATGTAGTATAGTGGCAGAAACTTACAGAGAAGAAAGAAATTCATATAAGTTGGATCTTGCTTTAGGCGGGAAATACCAAATTGAACTTTTTTCTTTTCCGGACTTTCAGGAAAGAGCTTCATTTCCAGAGGCGAAGGGATTAAGACACCTGGCATTTGGCGTGAAAGATCTCAAAGCCTGGTATGATTGGTTATTGCAGAGCAATGCAAAACCCGAAGAGATCAGGACAGATACCCTTACCGGTAAACAGTTTCTGTTTTTTTATGACCCCAATGGACAACCATTGGAATTGTATGAACAATAATAAATCTAAAGCCATGGTTGAGATTATTCCGATTGCAAAGATTGGTGAGGATGAAAGGGGAGCCACGCATTATTTCGATACAGACCGAACCGGACAGTTTATTATTGCCTACCGAAAAGCAGGAAGCTCCAGTGGCAGACATTATCATAAGGGTATTGCAGCCAAAAAAAATCCCGAGAAGATCATCATCATGAAGGGCTCTGCCACTTTACACTGGTATGATGTTAGGGGAGGAGCAAAAGGTTCTGAAAAAGTAACGGCCCCGGTAATGATACAAATTCATCCCTGGGCCTGGCATGAATTGATTGCGGATACAGATATTGTTGTTTTTGAATTAAATGGTTTAGAGGATGGCAGAGAAGATACTTTTCGGGTATAACTTATCAGGAAAGTGTCAGCCAATCAAATGATTGAGTAAATATTATGGCGAAAGAAAAAACAGAGAACAGGGTATTTGAAAATGAAACAGGTGTTCAGGGACAATATAAAAATTGGTTCCTGGATTATGCTTCGTATGTAATATTAGAAAGAGCCGTGCCGGCGATAGAAGATGGTTTAAAACCCGTTCAGCGCAGGATTCTACATGCCATGAAAGAAATGGATGATGGCAGGTTTAATAAAGTGGCCAATATTATCGGGCAAAGCATGCAGTACCATCCGCATGGTGATGCCAGTATTGGAGATGCCTTGGTAAACCTTGGTCAAAAAGATTTGCTGATTGAAACGCAGGGAAACTGGGGCGATGTAAGAACGGGAGATGAAGCAGCTGCCTCCAGATATATCGAGGCAAGACTTTCCAAATTTGCTTTGGAAGTGGCTTTTAATGCCAAAACAACTGAATGGCAATTAAGCTATGATGGTAGAAAAAATGAACCGGTAACCCTTCCTATGAAATTCCCTTTGCTATTGGCGCAGGGCGCGGATGGGATTGCAGTTGGGTTATCTACAAAAATATTGCCCCATAATTTCTGTGAATTAATTGAGGCATCGATCAAATGTTTACGAGGCAGAAAATTTGAATTATTTCCCGATTTCCAAACGGGCGGAATGATTGATGTGGCTAACTATAATGATGGAAAACGAGGAGGAAAAGTAAGGGTAAGGGCGAGGGTAGAAGAGTTGGATAAAAAAACCTTAGTGATTCGTGATGTTCCATATGGGGTAACCACTACCCAGTTAATGGAAAGTATTACGAAGGCAAATGACCAGGGTAAGATCAAAATCAAAAAAGTAATTGATGTTACTGCAGCAGATATCGAAATACAGATAGATCTGGCTCCGGGTATTTCGCCGGATATTACCATTGATGCATTGTATGCATTTACGGATTGTGAAGTAAGTATTTCGCCCAATGCCTGCGTGATTGTGCAGAACCGTCCGCAATTTATGACAGTGCATGAGTTGTTAACGGTATCCTCAGAAAATACCAAAGCACTGCTAAAAAAGGAATTAGAGATCAGGTTGAGTGAACTGGAAGACAAATGGCATTACACTTCTTTGGAAAAAATATTCTTCGAAGAAAAGATATACAAAGAACTGGAGCAAAAGCATGAAACCTGGGAAACAGTTATTGAAGCGATCGATAAAGCTTTTACTCCTTTTAAGAAAAAACTGAAAAGAACCATTGAAAGGGACGATATCCTGAAACTCACCGAAAAACCGGTAAGAAGGATCTATCGTTTGGATATCAATGAACTTAATGAACAGATCAAAAATATTGAAGCCGATATCAAGCAGGTGAAATTTGATCTGGAAAACCTGACAGATTTCGCAGTTGCTTATTTTGAAAACCTTTTGAAAAAATATGGTAAAGGCAGGGAAAGAAAAACAGCCATCAAAGAATTTGATACCATACAGGTAAAACAAGTTGCTATTGCCAATACCAAACTGTATTTAAACCGTGCGGAAGGATTTATAGGCACGGGTTTGAAAAAAGACGAACTGCTTTGTGAGTGTTCTGATTACGATGATATTATCGCTTTTACCAAAGGCGGTACTATGAAAGTTGTGAAAGTATCCGATAAGGTTTTTATTGGTAAGGATATCATTCACGCGGCTGTGTTTCAGAAGAACGATGAACGCACTACGTATAATATGATTTACCTGGACGGGAAAACAGGAACCAGTTATGCCAAAAGATTTAATGTAACCGGTATCACCCGCGAGAAAGAATATGATTTGACCAAAGCCTCTGAAAAAAGCAAAGTGCATTATTTTACTGCCAATCCCAATGGAGAAGCAGAAACAGTAAAAATTATGCTGAGTCCCAATTGCACAGCCCGTATCAAAGAATTTGATTTTTATTTTGAGGAGCTGGAAATTAAGGGCCGTAGTAGTATGGGTAACCAGGTTACCAAATATCCGATTAAGACCGTCAAATTAAAAGAAGCGGGAAGAAGCACTTTAGCAGGAAGAAAATTATGGTTTGATGAAAAATTTGGCCGACTGAATACCGATGGGAAGGGCCAGTACCTGGGTAGTTTTGAAGATGAAAAATTAATCCTGTTTTACAATGATGGCAGTTATGAATTAACCGATACGGAAATCACGCAGCGTTTTGAACCAGAGAAAATTCGGCTGATTGAAAAATTTGACCCCGAAAAAGTGATCACTGCTGTTTACCTGGATACGGATAAGCAACAATACAATATCAAACGGTTTAAGATTGAAACCACCACCATGAAAACCCAGTTCCTTTTCATTAAAGAAGGTGCCGGAAACAAGTTAGAAGCGGTAACAACTGATCCCGAACCATTGCTTGTCGTTCAAACCGGAAGAGGACAACAGATCCGCAAAGCAAAATTCAAAGTGGCCAAAATGGTAGATATCATGGGCTGGAAAGCCGTAGGCGCCAAGCTTACTGATTATAGTAAAACCATCGAAATGGAATGGGAGCACAAGGCGAAGGAAGATAATCAAGCGCCAGAACTTTTTTGAAGCAATTCTTAATTATTAATTTTTAATTGGTTTTCTCTTGCGTAGCCGTAAAGTGGCACTGGATTTTAGATCGCTGGATAAGAATATTTCATAACGAATGGTACCGTCATACAGAACGAGTAATGCGGTATTCGGTGGTATATTGCCAAGGTTAATCGCAAACATACTGAGTTCGTTATATTCAAGTGTGGTATCTAATTGAACCGTAACTTTTAATGGGGTGATATCTAATCGACTATCCTGTAATACTTGTTTATTGTTAAAGAATACGGATATAGAATCGTTATCAACTACGCCATTGTCATAGAACTCAAGATTGAGTGTACTATTATTTACTTCCATTACTTTGGTCAGTTCCTTCTGTCTTTTTTTGAACGCTTCAAATGTATTGTTTATACGGGGAGTAATCTGGGTAGGACTAAGATTGTTGATTTGAGTATCCCCCCGGGTTGATATAAGCGTATCCTTTAATCGTTTGTATTCAGGCGACTGGAACAAAGCTTTCATAGGAGTAGACATGACCAAAGGCTTGGAAGCAGAATCAGGTTCATCTTTCATAACCAGTTTAGCCGTATCATTGGATTTCTTAAGTTTAAATACAATATCGGGAACCGTGTATTTATGATCCTCATCGCTAACCAGTTTCCCTTCCAATTGAGAACCTGTTTTAGAAGCTACCAGACGAAAATAACCGGACATATTACAATCAATACTGTTTTTAATGGTAGGTGAGCGATAATAAATAAGCGGGAAAGGTTTTAAAGTAAGAATCCGTGTTTTTTTATCAAAACTGCCACTGATATGTGAGAAAACCAGGCTGTCTTTGAAGTAATAGAATAAGGCACCCCAGATAGCTTTGTCCTTTTGCCTTATCACCAGTTCAGCGAGGTAATTATTATTTTGTTTGGGTTCCTGAACTACTCCAATTCCAAACCAATGGCCATTCAGATTTTGTCCAAATGAGATCTTACCTGTTACCAAAATGGAAAAGCACATCAAAATCGCGATCACTCGTTGCATAGCTTTGCAAAATATTAAAAGGGTTGAATCCTTTGGCCCGGAATGCTGATAAGATATCAACATTTCTGTCACCTGCTAGTAGTATTTCTTCTGTAATCTACACAGAATCAAATAGTTCAGTGTAAATTAAAAGCTAATTATTCTTTTGAGTAGTCTGGGTAGTGCTACACGAAACCTTACAGTCATGTACCCTTTTGTTTTCTCCTATTTCCTTTCTTTTTTGGTCTGTGTACATCAAAAATTAAGTGCAAACCAGGGCAAAAATGCTACAAATGAAACAATCGTACCTTTGTAGAAATAAACAAGAGAATGGAACCCGTTGCAGTTGGACAGTATAATACGCTCAAAGTAAGCAGGAAAGTGGATTTTGGCTTTTATTTGGATGATGGAGAAGAAGGGATTTTACTCCCCAAAAGATTTGCACCCCGTTCTCTTCGGATGGGAGATGAATTAAAAGTATTTGTTTACCACGATTCAGATAACCGACTGATTGCCACCACCCAAACACCCAAAGCAGTAGTAGGGGATATAGTGAAAATGAAAGTGGTTTCTGTAACCGGTTTGGGAGCCTTCTTAGATTGGGGTCTGATGAAAGATTTATTTGTACCCAAATCAAAACAATTGGGTGGTATGCGTGAAGGTGCCGAATACCTGGTAAAACTCTATATTGATGAAATGACCGGCAGGGTAGCAGCTACAGAAAAGATTGAATCTTTATTAAGCAATGATGAACTGACGGTAAAGGAAAAGGACTTAGTAGACTTAATCGCCTATCGCCAGTCTGAATTAGGCTATATCATGATCATCAATAACCGGCATACCGGTATCCTGCATAGTAATGAAGTGTATACCAATATCCAGATTGGAAATAAATACAGTGGTTTTATAAAAACCATACGTCCGGATAATAAGATCGATGTGGTACTCGGTAAGCCGGGTTACCAGAAAGTAGAAGATGAAGCAGGCAAAATACTTCGCCTCTTAACAGAACATGATGGCTACCTGCCCTACAATGATAAATCTGACCCCAAGGAAATCTACGATTTTTTCGGTATGAGCAAAAAGACCTTCAAAATGACAACCGGAGCTTTGTATAAACAGCAGAAAATCAGCTTTGGAAAAACAGGAATCCAACTGATAATTAACAGTTAATAATTGGGAACGCAACGATATTGATCTTTCTGGCAATTGGCCAAATCCAGTTTATTAATAGAGAATACCAATCGTCAAATCTTTACTGAAAGAAATTATTAATTGTTAATTGTCTCTTTCATTCTGAGATAAACGTTCTTGGTTTTATTCCTGCCGGTTTCACGTTCGTCGATATCGAATTTATTCATGCTTTTAATAAGGGGCAGAAGTTTGGTAAATCCGTAGTTACGGGCATCAAAATCTGGTTTCTTTTTGAGGATGGTGCTACCCAGGGTGCCAAGATGGGCCCAGCCTTCTTCATCAGCCAGGTCAGTAATACTATCTTTTAATAAGCGAAGAAGGTCGGCATCAATTTTATTAAGTGGGGTGATTGATTTTTTATCGGCAGCCTTGTTATTGCGATGGGTATCGCTTTTTTCTTTTATCGGTTCTTCAACTTTTAAAATTTCCAGGTAAACAAATTTGTCGCAGGCAGTTATAAATGGTTTCAAGGTTTTCTTTTCACCAAAACCAATCACTTTCATACCTGCTTCCCGTAAACGAATGGCAAGTCTGGTGAAATCGCTATCACTGGATACAATACAGAATCCATCCACTTTACCAGAATATAAAATATCCATGGCATCAATGATCATGGCGCTATCGCTAGAATTTTTGCCGCTTGAATAACTATATTGCTGGATAGGGGTGATTGCATTTTCCAATAACACGGTTTTCCAGCCGGAAACTGTCGGTTTTGTCCAGTCGGCATAAATACGCTTAAATGTAGGCGTACCATATTTTGTAATTTCTTCCAGCATTTCCTTAATATTCGCGTAGGGAACATTGTCAGCATCTATTAAAACTGCCAGTCGCAGGTCGTTAATGATTTCCATAGATCTAAATTAGTAACTAAAATTGGGTAAACAGTATCATGAGCTGTTTTGTCAAATAGATAAACACATCCATAGGCTAAACCTGCCGGAATAAGGTAAATATTGAAAAGGCTAACTCTTCGCTTCCCTTTGTAAAAGTATTCAAGTTTTTTCTAAAACTAACGTGTGTTAGTTCAAAATCCTATATTTACGCTTTAAATGTAAAAAAATGAGTCAGAAGAGCGTCTATATTGTTTCCGCTGTCAGAACCCCGATTGGTAGTTTTGGAGGCAGTTTGAAAGAGTTTACCGCCCCACAATTAGGGGCTATTGCCATAAAAGCAGCAGTGAAAAATGCAGGCCTAAAGGCAGAAGATGTTCAGGAAGTATTGATGGGATGTGTGATTCAGGCCAATACCGGACAGGCACCGGCCAGACAAGCTTCAAAATTTGCCGGTCTTCCCGATAACGTGATTGCCACAACGGTAAATAAAGTATGTGCCAGCGGCATGAAAGCCATTGCCCAGGCCGCGCAAAGTATTTTATTGGGAGATGCTGATATCATTGTAGCTGGCGGCATGGAAAGTATGAGCAATGTTCCTTTTTACAACGCAAATCTTCGTTGGGGTAACAAATATGGTAATGTTACAGTGATTGACGGTCTGGCAAAAGATGGCTTAACTGATGTTTACCATAATTATGCAATGGGCAATGCAGCAGAGCTTTGTGCAAAAGAATGCCATATTTCCAGAGAAGAACAGGATGCATTTGCCATTCAAAGTTACCAGCGAAGCCAGTCTGCCTGGGAGAAAGGATATTTTGCTACAGAAATTGTACCTGTAGAAATTCCACAACGCAAAGGAGACCCTATTCTATTTACAAAAGATGAAGAAGCTTTCAATGTAAAGTTTGATAAAATACCCGAGCTAAAACCCGCATTCACAAAAGATGGAACGGTTACTGCGGCTAATGCTTCTACCATGAATGATGGGGCAGCTGCGCTTGTATTGATGAGTAAAGAAAAAGCAGATGCCATGGGCATTAAACCCCTGGCCATCATTCGCAGTTATGCAGATGCGGAACAGGCACCAGAATGGTTTACGACTACTCCTTCATTGGCTATTCCAAAAGCCCTCGCAAAAGCCGGTCTGCAATTAAGTGATATTGATTATACTGAATTGAATGAAGCGTTCTCTGTTGTGGGGATAGCCAATATCCAAAAAATGAAATTAGACCCGGCCAAAGTAAATGTACATGGCGGTGCAGTTTCTTTGGGTCATCCACTGGGTTGCAGCGGGGCAAGAATTCTGGTAACCCTGATCAATGTACTGAAACAGCATAACGGGAAATTGGGGGTAGCTGCCATTTGTAATGGCGGTGGCGGAGCGAGTGCAATGGTAATAGAAAATTGCCAGTAATTATAAATCTTATTATTATCTACCTGAATATAACTTGTCAAAAATACTATGTCCATTCATACAGATAAACTCATGACCAAAATCAATATCAAACCAGCCACTAAAAATGACGCGGAACAGATAGCGGATCTTAGCAGAGAAACTTTTTATGAAACATTTGCCGACCATAATACGCAGGCTGATATGGATAAGTTTTTAACCGAACAATTCAGTCGGGTTCAGTTAATGCAGGAAGTAGGGTTACCTGGCAATACATTTTTACTTGCCTATGATGGTAATGAAATGGTAGGCTATATTTTTTTGAGAGAAGGTACACACGAAGCACTCGCATCCAAAAATTCCATCGAAATATGCCGTCTATATACCCGAAAATCACATATTGGAAAAGGAATAGGAGCCGCCCTGATGAATACTGCACTTGACCACGCCAAAATATTAAAACGAAACTGGATATGGCTCGGAGTCTGGGAATACAACGACAGAGCCATTGGTTTTTACACCGCATTCGGCTTCGAAAAATTCGGAAAACACGATTTCTTACTAGGCGATGATGTACAGGTAGATTGGTTGATGAAAAGGAGAATTGATTAATTAGTCCCGAGTACCCGGGATGAAAATTTAAAAATGAAAGAAATTGTAATCACCACGCTAACTAAAATTCAGCAATAGAATCAATTTTCAAATTACCACATTTTCAAATTTTCAAATTACTATCATTTCCACGGCCCAAACTTATGCCTCTCCTCACTCAAATTATCTGCATACGGACCAAAAGGATGATCGAAGGGTTTACCGGCAATTCTTGGCCAGTCTTTGCTGATATCTTTTGAAGGTCTGGGTTGGGAATTTACAAAAGCGGCTACATCCCAGGCCTGCTCATCGGTTAATTGGGGGTTATGATAATTTAAGGGATTGGGCATATTATTTTTTACATACCCGGCCAATCTCGAAATACGATAGAGACCGGCACCGATATTGTAACTATTATTTCCCCACAGAGGTGGGTAGAGGTAGGTAATTTCGTCTGCATTCATTTGACCTTCTCCCTGTTTACCATGACATTTCTCGCATACGGTTGCATATACAATCTTCCCTTTTGCCGGGTCTGCCGCTCTTTTTAAATGCGGAAGATCCATGATGCCTGAACCCTTGGGTTTGCTTCCTTTTTTTACATCTGCGCCAAGCCATTTTATATAACTGACAATGGCTTTCATTTCGTGACTGTTACTATCGATTGCCTGTCCGTTCAGGCTTCTTTCAATACAATCATTCACACGCTTCACAATACTTTCTACTGTGCCGGATCTTTCTCTGAATTTTGGATAGGTAGCGGCTACCGCACCATAATTATTACCCCATGGTTTGGTGCCTGCTTCAAGATGACAATTCTGACAATTCATGCCATTGCTGATATGGGCAACACATCCTTTTGGTCCCAGATAATATGCTGTTCTTACAATTAGATCTCTTCCATACCTGATCAGATCTCCCTGCGAATTAACAGGTATCTGGTATTCGCCCGCACCTGTCCAGCAATCAGATTTATTTTCTGTAATTGGTTTTTTACCTGCATCATTATTTTGTAACCATCCCTGTATAACCAAAAAAAGGATGATTGCTATTAATACTAAAGGGAACCAATTGGATCTTAAATGCATTGCTTTCTTTTCAGAATACGATTAATGTGGAAGTTTTTCTCTTACTAATCCATATACCCAGGTTCCGGATATGGCACTGAGCAAAGTAATAATGGTAACAGTTGCACCCGTACCAATTTGGGCAAATAATGGGCCGGGACAAGCCCCGGTTAAAGCCCAGCCAAAGCCAAAGCAAAGTCCACCAATCACCTGTCCTTTATTAAACGGAGTGGAATGAAGGTCTACTTTTTCCCCATAAATGGTTTTGATATCAAATCGTTTGATGATAAAAACAGAGATCACGCCAACCAATATGGCTGATCCGATTACGCCATACATATGAAAGCTTTCTAGCCGGAACATTTCCTGTATGCGAAACCATGAAATCACTTCTGACTTGGTCAGAATAATTCCGAATAAAGTTCCATACAAAAGGTATTTAAAATTATACCACCAGGGGTGAACCAGTTCACTTGTATTAATACAGATAGAATCCAGCGAACGCACTTCAAGATCAGTATTCGTTTCTATTGATTGCATCAGGATAGTTTTAAAATAAATGGAATCAAACAATTGGTCATAATAAAGCCGCCCGTCATAAAACAACAGGTAGCTACCAATGAAGACCATTGCAGGTTACTGATTCCCATGATAGAATGACCGGATGTGCAACCTCCGGCATAACGGGTACCAAATCCAACTAAAAATCCACCAAAAACCATAAACAATACTCCTCTGACCGAGAGTAATGCAGACCAGTTAAAAATATCTACAGGTATCAATGTGCTGTGATCCGTAATTCCATTTGCAGCAAGTGAGGTCAATAATTTTTCATTTACTATAATCGGCTCAGGTGAAGCCAGTAAAGTAACTGCAATACATCCACCGAGTATAATTCCCGAAACAAAAAACAGGTTCCAAATCTCTTTGCGCCAGTTATATTGGAAAAAAGGAATCTTAGCAGGTAAACAGGCGGCACATATATGTCGTAATGAAGAGGAGATACCTAAACGCTTATTGCCGGTTAGCAATAAAATGGGCACCATTAAGCCAATCAGTGGTCCGGCTACATACCATGGCCAGGGTTGATGCAAAAACGAAAGCATGCTAATTTTTTTGAGATAAATAAATAAAAGAAAATATCACTCAATAAATATAGCCAAATAAAAATATTTTCTGGCGGACAGTAGCAGAAGCGATTACGATTTCAGAAATAATTCGTGGATGATAATATATATACCCATGACCAGAACAAACCAGCCAAACCCTTTTTTTA
>Ga0316221_1002107_pt1 | contig 18503 bp, 19 predicted proteins | sample TBH18007metaG_FD_206003 | JGI IMG/M metagenome (GOLD analysis project Ga0316221, IMG submission 206003) | Freshwater microbial communities from Trout Bog Lake, Wisconsin, USA - TBH18007 | ecosystem: Environmental > Aquatic > Freshwater > Lake > Hypolimnion/Profundal zone | place: USA: Wisconsin... | reverse complement strand
ATAGTAATGCCAATGTGGCCAATTATCTGCCAACTTATTCTGGCGCATTTACTGCCGCAACTGTAACAGCTACAGGTAACATTAGTGGCAATTACATTTTAGGTAATGGTAGTCAATTAACCGGCTTGCCAGCTACATACGGAAACTCCAATGTGGCAGCTTATTTGCCAACATACTCAGGCAATTTAACAGCAGGCAATGTTAGTGTAACTGGTAATATTACTACAGGTAATATCATTAACTTAGGAACTGAATCTGTAACTGGTAACATTACAGGCGGCAACATATTAACTATTGGCTTAATATCAGCAACAGGAAATGTGTCAGGCAATTACTTTATTGGTAATGGATCATTGTTAACTGGTATTTCCGGCGGCAGTTATGGCAACTCAAATGTGGCCGCATATTTGCCAACTTACACTGGTAACATTGGTAACACAGGTAATTCAGTATCAGTTCAATTTGTTAACTACAAAGATGTGTCATTGGCCAGTGCTAATGCTAACGGAACAATTACACCAAATGTGTCATTAGGTTCAATCCAAACTTTGACATTAACTGGTAATATAACTTATAATGCTTTTGGTGGAACACCACAAGCTGGTCAAAGTTTAACATTGATTCTTACACAAGACACAACTGGTAATAGATTATTAACAAGTAACATGAAGTTTGCTGGTGGTGCTAAAACATTATCATCAGCTGCCAATGCTACAGATATTATCTATACATTCTTTGATGGCACAACTTACTGGGCTACATTGTCAAGGGCATATCAGTAATGTTTTCAACTAGACAAGGGCAAGGTAATGCCAACGAATCTACTACTAGAGCTGCCAAATATCTTTCAATAGGCACTGGTAGTAGCACGATTCAATTACCTAGCATTGCTACGCCACCCACAGCACACTTTAACCAAACAGCTATGAGCTTTAATGGTAGTAATACAGCTATTACTATTAAACAAAGTTCATCTACAAACTGTGCTGCCAGCTGGAGTGCTACAAGCAGTAATAGTCAAAACGGTGGCACCAATGGCAACTTGTGGATTCAAAATACTGGACAAGTTACTTACGAATTTTGGGTTTATTTTAATAGTGTGTCAGGACAAATTGGATTTCTTGAATATGGACAAAATGGTGTAGCATTAGGAATTAAATCGGATCATACTACCGTATTCTTTTCACAAAGTCAAGTTAGTTATGGATCAACATTTACAGTTCCAACATTAACTACCGGCACTTGGTATCATATGGTTTGGCAAAGAAGTCAAAATGGATTAGCTAGTCCACAAATTGGTTTTTGGTTAAATGGAACTAGTTATACGGCTGTAACTAATTCAACAACATTTACTGGAACAAATCCTAGTGGTAGCACTGGCACTACTATAACAACGCCATGGATTGGTGGCGGCCAAGGATCTGTTTTTATAAATGGTTATATGCAGGAATTCCGCATTAGTAATATTGCTCGTTATGCGCCTGGCGTAAACTTTACACCACCAAATGCTCCATTTGTTAATGACCCAAATACTTTGTTATTAATACATGGAACAAGTCCATTACAGGATGATAACAGTTAAGGAAATAATATGATTGAAATTGGTCAAGGAATATTAATTGGAACTGGTATTTCTATCGGCAATATAATAGCGGAATTATTTTACTTTGTAACAGAAGATAATAACAATTTAATCAGCGAAGTTGGACAAGACTTCATTGAAGAATAAGGAAAAAGTATGTCAAATATAAAATTTAGTCAATTACCAAACTTAGCACAAGGTAATATTACAGCAAATACTATTATCCCAGTAGTTCAAAGTGCTACCAACTATACTGTTACAACTGCTGAATTACAAACTTATGTAAATTCAACAACTGGTAATATTACTGCTAGTTACTTTTTAGGTAATGGTAGCCAACTGTCTGGCATTAATAACAATTATGGTAATGCCAATGTGGCAACTTATTTGCCTACTTACACAGGCAACTTATCTGCTGGTAATATAAGTGTTACTGGTAATTTAGCTGTTGGTGGCATTACTACTGATACAGGTAATATTACTGGCGGCAATATTATAACTGCTGGTCAAGTAAGTGCTACAGCTAATATTTCTACTAGCAATTATTTTATTGGCAATGGTGCCTTTTTAACTGGTGTCACAAGTGCTAATGGAAATTATGGAAATTCAAATGTTGTATCATTATTAAGTAATTTTGGTAGTAATGTTATTTCAACAACTGGAACTATTACTGGTAATGGTAGTCAATTATCTGGCGTAGTATTATTAACTGGAGATCAATCTATATCCGGTAATAAGAGCTTTGGTGGATTAACAACATTAAATTCTTATGTTGAAACTACAGCTAATTCAGTTAATACTGGTAGTTCATTTACACCTGCGTTGGCCAACGGTCCAGTTCAAAAAGTAACAGCAAGTGCTGCTTTTACATTAGCAGCTCCGTCGGGTATGACACAAGGTAGTAGTATTACATTGATAATAAATCAAGACGCTGTAGGTAATCGTGTGATGACTTCAAATAGTGTTTATAAATTTAGTTACGGAATTAATACTTTAAGTGTAGCACCATTGGCTATTGATACTTTAACTATTTTTTATGATGGCACTAATTACTTGTGTAATATAGCAAACGGATATATTTAATGTTTTTACATAAACAGGCCGGAAGTGGTCGACCAAATTTTTGGACTTATGAAAGTCCAGCAGCTGGCAGTATAGTTGCTAGCGCACCAGCTACGACCGGCGGAACCATTTATCCATTATCGCCACCTTACATGGCATATAATCCTAATGTTACATATAATAGTTCTAAAGCTATGAACTGGAGCGGTGATTGGACTATTGAGTTAGCTTTAATAAATCCTACTACAACTAGTGGATCATCTAATTGGAATGGCGTTTTTCAAGTTGGATCAGGCACTTCAAGTTTAGTATTACAATTATTCAGTTCTACTAGTTTAACTTTAACATTTAGAAATGCTACACAATCAATGGCAACTTCTTTGGCAGGATATCCGCTTACTTGGTTAAAAATTGTTATTATGCAATCTGGATCAACCACATATATGTATGTAAACGGTTCTCAAGTTGCTAGTTCGGCATTTTCTGCCGATCCAGATACTTTAACTGGATCAGCATTTATTTTAGGAGCGGCTCCGCAATATTGGACTGGTAAAGTATTAGGATGTTATGATAATATTCGCATTAGCAATATTGCTAGGTATACTCCTGGAGGCCGTATTACGGTTCCAGATACATTAACATTGGATAGTAATTGCTGGTTTTATACTAGTTTTACAAATACTTGGTTACCAGATACAGGAATGATTTAAGGAATAATATGGCACAAACTTTTACAGAATTTAAAACACCACTTACTAAAATGAGTTTCACTCCGGATATTCCAAGTTCGGCATTACAACCTAATGAATATAATATTGGATTTAATGTTGAAACAGATACCAGAGGTATTCGTTCAGTATTTGGTGATACACAAATATTAAGCTCTATTCCAGGAACTCCTATATTTGTAAGTTCAGGTTACAGAGCCAATGATGAATATTGGTTTATTGTAGCCGCAATTTCAAACGGAACAGAAGGACGCTGGTATGCTATCGATAAAAATGGAATTACTAACATTACTCCTGGGTATGGAAATGATCCCAACGCTTATCTTCCTGGTTACAGTTATGGCATCCCTATTACTGACAGTTGGAATGGCACTGTTCTTTTTATCAATGACTCGGTCTCGGCTCCACTCTATCTATTGCCGGATGCGGAAGAGTTTCGCGAATATAGTCAATACGGTGTTACCTTAACAACTACTGCGGCTAGCGGAACAGGCACAATAGCTACATTAACATTTGCTAATCAAGGCACAGCTCCTTATTCAGTAGGTAATCAAATTATTGTTAGTGGCGTTGTGCCATTAGGATATAATGGAACTTATGTTGTAACTGGTTGCACAGCAACTACTGTTAGCTATGTAAATTCAACAACAGGATCACAAACAGCTCCTGGACAAATTGTTCCTAATTATCAGTGGAACTACAATCCAGATTGGTCTGCTGTAACTGCTAAGTTTATGCACATTTATTCTACACCTAATGTGGGATCAATCTTAATTGCTGGCAATTTAACTGCTGATGTTATTAGTTCAGGCACTACACAAAACTATCCAACAACGGTTCAATGGAGTCAAGCATTTGGTTTAAATTCAGGTCCAACAACTTGGGCACCTACTATAACCAATGTGGCAAACCAATTAGAAGTGCCAGTGCGTGGTCCAGTTATTGATGGATTCCCAATGGGCGGTAACTTTTATATTTGTTCTTATTGGGACACAGTTATTTTTAGTCCAATCAATTACCAATCTACAAGTGCTCCAATTCTTGGCGTAAGATTATTAACACAAGGTCGCGGACTATTAAATGAAAACTGCTGGGCCAATGCTGATACATTAGTATATGGATTAGATGCTCGTGATTTGTGGAGCTTTGATGGTAGTAACTTTAAGAGTCTTGGCAATCAACGCATTAAAGATTATTTTTATGCTAATTTAAATCCAGCATTTGTGGATCGTGTGTTTGTTATTAATAACACACAAAAGAATCAAATTGAATATTACTATCCAGATTTAACATCTACTGGATGGTGTAACAAAATGATTAGTTATCGTTATGACTTAGATATTTTCAATCCACCACGCGATGTAAGTAATGCTAGTCATGCCACTGAAGCTCCATTGTTTATGAATGGTGATTTTAACACAGCTAGTCGTAGTGTTGTTTACTTACAAGGTGTTGCTAATAGTCAATTGGTTGAAAAAGATCAAGGCACATCATTTTTAAATGATACTCCAATTACTAGTATATTTCGCAGAGATAATATTAGTTTAGGATTAAATTATAGTCAACAAGCATTGTTACATCGCATATTACCTGAAGTAGTTAATATTAATACTAATGGATTACAAATTAATGGTGTAGGTGAACTTACTGTAACTGTAGGTGGAACTAATAGTGTTGGAACTGATCCAGATTTTAAACCGCCAGTTACAATGTTAATTAACACACAAAATCCTTGGACACAAATCAATCAAAACGCATATCGTGTAAATACTTTGATATTAGGCGACTCAAGTGATTCAACAACTTGGCAATGTGCTGCCATTAATTGGCAGTTTACTCCTACACAGGATGCGAGATAATGACTACATTTGCTGTTACAGATCCAGCACATACTATTGCGGCACTTAACTATGCTTTAAGTAATTTAGGGCAAGGGGGAGGTAGTGGCAATAGTGGTGCTACTGGAAATGTATTAACAGTTAATACCACAAGTGGCATTATTAGTTTAAATGGTTCAACAACAGTTCAAGCATATTACTATCAATATGTTAATATTCGTTATGCGGATTCAGCAAGCGGCGCTGGATTTACTACAAGTCCAACAAATAAACTATATTATGGTATTTTAAATTCAAGTAGTTCAACTCCAGTTAATCTTAATAATCCTACAAGTTATCAATGGGAATTAGTAACAGGTGGTTTTGGCACAACTAAAACTTTATTTTATAGCACATTAGGTGGACGCCAAGTTCAGTTTACTGCGGCAACAACTATTCCTAGTGTGTTCTTTAATTCAGTAGTTAACGCTACTCCGATTAATTTAGACTATGTAACTAGCACACAAGCATTACCACAAGTAGTTCTTACTGCTTATTTGAGATCCAATACTGCGCCATCTACACCAACAGGTGGAACATATGATTTTGGTAATTTGGTATTTACGCCGCCCAGTAGTTGGTCGAATAGTGTGCCGACTGGCAACACCGCATATTATAGTTCACAAAATACTTTTATTGCTCCTGTAAACGGAACAACTGCTAATCCAAGTTTAACTTGGACTACTCCAGTATTAACTGGATCTAATGGCACAAGTGTTTATCAATATACTGTATATCAACAAGCTAATATACAACCTAATGTGCCGTCAGGTGGTAGTTATAACTTTGGTAATGCTGTAGGAACTCCTCCAAGTGGATGGTCAAATACTCCATCGGGCACAGGCAATATTGTTATTTGGAGTTCAACAGCACAAGCAAATACAAATACACCAGGTGGCACTTGGTATGCTAATGGTTCATCTAGTTGGAGTTCTCCAATTCAGTTTAGTGGTTCAAGTGGTGCTACGGGTGAGCGTGGATTTATTCCAATGGGTTATGTGGTTACTACACAAAATCCAACTACTGCTCCTGGTAATACTAACGCTAACTTAACAGCAGCATTTAGCGCATCAAGAACTAACTTTAGTGCTCCTATTGGAACTGGTTATGCTCCAGAAGCAGGAGATACTGCTAGTTTCACATGGGGTAGTAATACATCAGTTAATACTGTTTACACATATTCTGGAACTGATTGGTCATTAGCTGATGGACAAATTATTAACGGTAATGTATTCGTAACTGGATCTGTTAATGCTAGTGCTTTAAACGCTAATGATGTTTACGCATTAAATTTACGCGGTGGTAATGTTAATGTAGGAACCTATGCTGGAACTGGTTATTGGTTTCAAGCTAGCACAGGTAATGCTTATGTTGGCGGCAATTTAACTATTGGTAATAATGCTACTATTGGTAACAATTTAACTATTGGTAACAGCGTTACTATTGGTGGTTTAACTTATAATGGTAACTTGCTTAATAATGTAGTTACTCCAGGAGTTATTGCTAGTAATGCTGTTACTGTTGGAACTATTGCTAATGGCGCAGTTACATATGGCGCATTATCAGCTAATTCAATTCAAGCTAATGCTGTAGCAGCAAATACATTAAGTGGTAATATTATTGTTGCTAATACATTATTGGGCAATACAATTATTGCTAATACATTAAGTGGCAACGCTATTATTGCTAACACCATTTCTGGTAATACAATTATTGCTAACACCATTTCTGGTAATTCATTGGTAGCAAATAGTATTACTGCCACACAAATTAGTTCTGCTTATGTTTACGCTGGCAATATTACTAGCTTTGGTGCTACACAAGGAAATGTAAACAGTCCTGGATATTGGTTAGCTTACAATTCTGGTGATGCTCACTTTGGTGGTAATGTTACCATTGGTGCTAATTTAAATGTTTCTGGTTTAGTTACTACCGGCGCATTGAATAGTAATACTGTTATTACTACAACTATGCAACCATCTACAGTTAGTAATTTCCAAGCTGCGGCTGGAGGTGTTGGAACCGGTTATGTTGTTGTAACTAATCCAGTATCAGGCACAGCATATCCTACTGATATGAGTGTTAATATTACTACAACTCAAAATAATCAACCTGTTTATATCTATGCCGGAATGCAAACTTATTGGAATAGTTTTACTTTAGCAGCTAATAGTGAAATTGTTTTAGCTGTTAGTTTATTTAGAGGCAATGTAGGAATTACTACTGACAATTATACTTTTGATTCGGGCCCAGGTGGTGGATCAGTTAATTTTGAATCTACTACAAATTTTACTGGATTTACTGATGCTCCTCCAACACCAGGAACTTATAACTATTACCTTTCAGTAGGTGTTATTACAACTGCTGGTAGTTATAGCGGTGGCAATGTTTCAGTGGGATTTAGAAATATTACAACACAAACACTTAAACGATGATTTATACAATATACAATCCTACAACTGGTCAAATACTTCAAACTATTCACGGCGATAACGCGGATTGGATTCAATCCAATCTTGACGGTAAAAACTATGTTGAAGGCGATTATAATGCCAAAGATTATTATATCGATAACAATCAAGCTGTTGCCAAACCTACAAATCCTAGCATAGGTGGACAAAAATATAATTTTGATTATACAACAAAATCATGGATTTATGATACTGTAGCTAGTGCTACCGCATTAAGAAAATACAGAAATGATGAATTAACTAATGTTGATAAAATTAATCCTACTTGGTATAGTAGTTTAACTACTGATCAACAAACAGAATTACAGCAATATAGACAAGATTTATTGAATATTCCACAGCAGTCTGGATTCCCTACTACTGTCACTTGGCCCACAAAACCAAGTTGGTTATAACCGGTTTAACTAAGATCTACTAAATACACGATGACACCTGAATCAGAAGAAAAACTAAAAGTAGTTCATCATTTTGCCGGCGGAGTTTATGCCAAGGAAATGACATTAGAAACGCTCGAAGATTGTATGCATCAACATAAGCATCATTTCGATCATATGAGTATATTAACATCTGGCAAAGTTATGTTAGATGTTGATGGAGAAAAAACAATTCATACAGCTCCTGCTGTTTTGAATATTGCTGCCGGTAAGCGTCACTGGATTCTTCCTTTGGAAGCTCCAGTTAAATGGTTTTGTATTCACAGAACTGATGTTACTGATCCAGCTAAAGTAGATGATGATATAGTATCAGAGAGAGAATAAGATGAGTGCAGATTGGGGTAGTTGGAGCGATTATTTCGGTGGTAGTGATAACAGTGGTGGCGGTGACCTAAGTAGCGGTGCGTATGATTATACTGCTCCTACTGATAACTCTGGTTCAAATCCTACTGATTACACAGGTGGTCAAGATACCGGCAATTGGTATGATACTACTCCACAAGGTCCAGTAGAACCTACCAACGGAGGATATGATACTTCGGGTAATTGGACTGGCACAGAACCTGCTCCAGAGACTACATATACTGCTCCAACTTCATATACTCCAAACGAATCAGGTGGATATACTGCTCCAACTGGCGCACAATATTTTGGTAGTCCTCCGGAAACTCCAACTATTTGGTCTGATATACAAGGCCAAGAACAAGATTTACAAGGTATAGGAACACAAACTGGATACAATACTGGCGGAACAAATCCATCGGTTACTATTGAACCTGCTCCAGAAACATTTAATCAACCAAATCCAACTACTCAAGCTACGCAAGCATTGCCTCCAGGTTATACTATGAATTCGGATGGCACAATTAGTATGGCTCCAGTGACTGGAAATGAACCTGCTCCTGTATTGGATATGAGTCAACCATGGACACCTCCAGCAGATAATACTGCCGCTGGTCCTGTTACTCCATCTACAGATACAACAGGAACTACTTCTACTGATACAAGTGGTTCTACAAGTGGCACAAGTTCAACAGGTGGTAATACAACTGCTAATGGTAACACATCAAATTCAGGTGGTGGCATTATGGATTGGCTTAAAGCCAATCCAGGAACAGCAGCTTTATTAGGAGCAGGTGGTGTTGGAACTATTGCCGCACTAAGTCATTTATTTGGTAGTAGTGCTGCCGCAGGTTCAGCTGCAAGTGGTAGTGCTGGTGGCTCCGCCGCTGGTGGTTCAGCAGCTGGTGGCACTGGTGGCACGGGTGTTTCACAATCAGGTGGTGCCGGTGGTTCATTGAGCAAAACTCCAATTAACAATCCAGCTATGCCGCAACCTGGGCAAACACAAACTCCAATTACTAATACATCTACTAATCCAACACAGCCAGGCGCAAACACAACTCCAAATGGTAACACAGCTCCAAATGGAAATACTACAGCAACTGATTCATCTGGATTACCAAGTTGGTTAGCACCATTATTAGGTGGCGCGGCCGCATTATACTTTGGTCCAAGTTTATTAAACAAAGGTGCTAGCAATGGAAATATTTCTAGTCCAAATTATTTAGATCAGTTTGGTAAAACACCTACAACACCAGGTGCTGGTGGAAATGGTCTCGGCGGATATGCTGGCTTTAGTAATGCTGGATTAAATCCAGGTTGGATACAAGCTGGAGTTCCAAATTACAATCCTAGTATTACACAACAAAATCCTACTCAAAATCAATACAACTGGGGAACACATCCTTTCATGTATCAAATGAGTGACTTAGCAAATTATCAACAACCAGGCGGTCCTGCCAATACTCAAGTAGCTGGACCTGTTGCTCCACCACAAGGCGGACAACCACCCAGCTTAGGAGGACTGCCGCCTAGTCCAACCGGACCTATTTCATTCGGTCCAATTGTTAATCAACCACAGTAAAGCTAGGTAAAATGAAACAAACTAAATATAGAAAATCAGGAGAATTATAAAATGGCCAATGCCTCACAAGGTTCATCAAGCGGACAAACAACTTATGTTCCACAAGTTAATCCATACCAAATAGCACAAAATGCTAATAGTGGCGCTGGCTACAATGCTTATACTCAAGGCGCTGGCAATGCTATTGCTGGCGGTCAAGATTTGTTTAATAGCAGTTTACCTGGTGTAAACTATGCGGCACAAAATGTAGCTGGCTATGGAGCTCAAGCACAAAATGTTTTAGGCACTGGCGGAGAACAAAACTTCAACGCAGGTAGTCAAGGCTTACAAAGTTTGTTCAGTCCTGATTATGAACAACAACAATTGGCAGCTAGTCAAATTCCTGCTCAACAACAATATCAACAAAACTTAGCTAATCAACAAGCTGGCTTTGGTGGTGCTGGCCAATTAGGTTCAGCTCGTGCGGCATTAGCTGGTTCACAAATGGCTACTACTAATCAACAAAATCAACAAGTTGCGGCAGCTAATGTGGCTAATCAAATTGCTCAACAAAGAGCTAGCGCAGCTAATCAGTTAATGACTGGCGGACAAAGCGCATTACAAGGTGGCTTGGCAGCTGGACAAGCTGGTATGGCCGCAAGTCAAGTTCCATTACAATATGCTAATCAATATGCTAATTACTTGAATTCATTTGCGCCAAACTTACAAGGCAACTTCTCCGGCACTAATGGTTACACAACTACACAAAATGGCGGAAACAGTTCAGGTGGCGTTAACATTCTTCCAAGTTTATCAGATATTATGGCTAAAGAAAATATTGTGTTTGTTGACAATCAAGGCCGTCATAAGATTTATGACTTTAGTTATAAAGGCGACACTAAACGCTATCGTGGTGTTATGGCTCAAGATGTTCAGAAATATCAACCAGATGCTGTTATTATGGGCTCTGATGGTTACTTGCGTGTTGACTATAGTAAACTTGGTTTACAAATGATTGAATTAGGAAAAGAATAATGGGTGCAGATCTTTCAATGTATCTGGATACGCCAGATGCTTTGCTACAACAACAAATGCCTGGTGTTGATATCGAAGCATTTAAAGCGGCTGTTCGTAAAAGTCAAAGCGAAGGCACAGATGCTAATGCTAAACCAGTTACACAAACTGTAAAAACTGATCCAACTACTGGTGAACAAACAATGACTATTAGTGGAAGTCCACAAGACTTATCACCTAGTAATCCATTAACACCAACTGTTAGTGCTCCTGTTGTTCCACAACAAACAGCTCCACAAGCAGCTCCAGCTCCAGTTCAACCTGTTGCTCCGGATCAAACATTTAATCGTATGGTTCAAGCCGAGTCAAATGGACAACAATTTAATCCACAAGGTGGCGTATTAACAAGTCCAAAAGGCGCACAAGGTATGGCACAAATTATGCCAGCTACTGCTGCCAATCCCGGTTATGGTGTAGCTCCTGCTACTCCAGAAGAAATAGCTACACCAGAAGGTAATAAAGCATTTGGTCAAAGATACTATCAAGGTTTGTTAAATCACTTTGGTGGCGATGAACAAAAAGCTATTGCGGCATATAATGCTGGTCCTGGTCGTGTTCAACAAAACTTACAAGCTAACAATGGTCAATTAAATGTTAGCCAATTGCCACAAGAAACACAAGGTTACTTAAACCAAGTTCAAGGTCAAGGTCCTGTTGCTCCTAATCAAGTAAGTCCTATGATTGCTGGTAGTGCTAGTTCTGATGTTGGCTTAACTCCAACTGAACAAGCTATTGCTCAAATGAATGGCGGTAAAAAGCCAAATGAAGCAGAAATTAACACTTATTATGGAAAACAAATTGTTGACAATTTAGGTAATCCAGTTAAGATGGCACAGATCTATCAGGATCCTAATGCTCCTGCTTTTGCTAAACAAGCATCTATGCGCCAAATGGCAGACATTATGGGATTCCAAAAAGGCACAGCTGATGCTCAACGCGATGTAAGCCAAATGACTCCTGATGCTATTGCTAACGCATTAAAGAGTAAAAGCGAAGAAGGTAGTTATGTTAAAGCTGTGTTGTATGCTCAGTTAGGTTTAAAAGACTTAGCGGCTGAAGAACAACAAAAGCTAGGTGCTGGTCGTTATTTTGAAATGCAAACAATAGGTTCTGGCCCTAATGCTGAACCTGTATTGATTCAAAAAGATAAAAATGGAATGCCAATCTATGGTATTACTAATAGCGGACAACAATTAACTACTAAAGAATTAGCTGTTTATGCGGCACCAAAAGGTGTTGAACAAAGTAGTGAAATTTATAAAAATCCTTATGACAAGAATGGCCCTGCGTTCTACTATGAGCGTCGTCCTGGACAAACTGCTGTGTTCAAAGAAGTTGGAACTGGTCGCGTAGCTACTCCAGAAGAAGCTAAGTTATTGAATAAGATTGGTGTTGCTGGAACTCTTGAACAGCAAGGCACAGCGGCTTATAACAAAGGCGCATATGGTGCTGCTGGTCGTGGCGCTGGTGAAGGACTTACTCCTACAACTATTGCTGCTCAACCTGGCATACAAGGTCAAGGCGCTCCAACTGTTTCTGGTCCTGCTATTCCTGGACAACCTGGCACACAGCCTGTTGTTAGACAGCCTGCTCCAACAACTGCTCCAACAACAACTGCGCCTGTAGTTAATAATCCTAGTATTCCAAATCCATTTAACCAAACAGCTACTACAACAGCTCCAGGTGGTGGCATTGCTCAACAAAAAGAAAATATTAAAACACAAGGTCAACGCACTGAATCCTTTAATAAGATTATTGATACAGAATATCGCGAAGGCGCACAAAAAGGCGAAGTTATTAGCAATAACCGTAAACAACAATTTGATATTTTAAATCGTGTTGATCCAGCTACTGGTAAAGGAATGGCTGAAACTATTAGTGGACTATACAATGCTGCCAATGAACATCCAGGCGAGCAAAAATGGTCCATTGTGCGTGACATTATGGCAGGTAAAGCATTGCCAGATAATGACGCTAGTAATCGCATAGCACAATTAAATTTAAGTCCAGATGCTAAATCAGCGTTACAACAATTTAATTCGTTAAATGCTCAAATAGCTAGTCAAACATTGCGTGAAACAGCAGGTCCTGGTTCAGTATCCGATGCTGAACAAGCCGCTAACCGCGCACGAAATGTTGACCTAACTAAAGCTCCAATGCTTGGTGCTTATAACATGATGGGTCAAAGTCAATTCACAGGTGATTTACACCGCTATAAAGCTGACTTAGCCGCTGGAACTAATGCTCCAAACGCTACTGCTTTTGATAGAGATTTCCGTAAAACACAAGCTGAATTAATTAAATCATATCGTGAAGTTACCGAAGCTCGTTTAAGTTATATTGATAAAAACGGCGGCGCAAGTAATCCAAATGCTATTCGTCAAGCATATAAATTATATCCTGTTCCAGAATATGATCCAGGAACTGGCGAATGGAAATATACAAAACCTTTAAGTAAGATACTAAAATGACAGATCAAGAACGCGAAGAAAAAATAGCAGAAGCTCGTGCTAATGGTTATACCGAAGAGCAAATTAAAGAGTTTGTTAATCAACACGCTCCTGCTCCAGCTGGTAAAGAACCATTTGTAAATCGTAATGAAGAAAAATGGGGCACTGGTGAAATAGCTGGTGCTGGACTTGCTGGTTTGGCAGCCAAATATGGAATAGAATATTTGGCAGGTAAAAAATTATTAAGTGCCGCTGGTAATGCTTTCCGCGGTAATCCTAGTGCTGGTGCCGGTGGCGCAAGTGGTGGTGCTGGTGCTGGTGGCGCAAGTGGTGGTGCTGGTGCTGGTGGCGCAAGTGGTATTAAACCAGGAGGCGTTCCTTATAATGCTGGAATGATGCCTGAAGGCGGACCTATTGCTCCTGAAGTTGCTCCAACTACATTATCAGGTGGTGCTAATCCAGCATTTGATGCTGCGCTAGCAAAACCATATGGCGCTGGTCCTGTATTAAGTTCAGTTGCTCCAGCCGCAGCATTTAGTGCGCCGTATGCTATGGCCGCATATGAACAAAGTAAGATTCGTCAAAATCCAAATGCTCCTGAATATGCTACTAATCCATACGCACAACAAGTTCGCGGTGAAGCTCCAACACAAGGAGCTGCTGGTGCTATGAATACACGCAACGCAATTGCCGGCCAACAATATGGTGGACTAAGTAAAGCTGAACAAGATATGCTACAGCAAGATGCTATCGATCGTCAAATTCGTTTGAAGGCCGCACAAAAGGCATTACAACCAGTAGTCCCAGGACAATAATATGACAACACTAGATCAATTAACCGAAACATTTTGTGATAACTTTGTAAACAGTTACAGAGCTCACAGTTCACATTTTAACATTGAAGGTGAAAACTTTTATGGCTGGCATAAATTGTTACAAAAGATTTACGAAGACAGCGAAAGTATTCAAGATGATTTGGGCGAATTGATTCGTGCTCTTGGCGCATTTGCTCCAGAAACTATTAGTGAAATATTAAGTTATGCTGATTTAGAAGACCGTAAAACAGGCGCTAGCGCATTTGATATTCTTGAACTAGTATTAGAAGGTCAAGAGCATATGGTTAACAGCTATCGCAAATTAGAAGAAGTTGCGGATGCTGAAGAAAACGATGACATTGCTAATTTTGCGCAGGATCGAATTCGTCAGCATAAAAAGTTCGCTTGGCAGTTAAGAGCTAGTTTAGGTTAAGCCGCCCCGAGCACTATCAAGAACTAGGAGATTTTGCGGCTTTCTATCCTAGGCATCAACGAATTGGCAGGCGAGTTTGTGTCGTGCTCAATCCTCAAAAACACCCACAATATTACTTTGCCCAGTTACATAGTAAGTTTGATCTTCATATGATATCTTAGCTGTGCGACCCCAGTCAACAATAACTCTGTCGCCTTCTTTAATACCACAGTTAACTTCTGGACCACAACTCATAACAATAGCTTCAGTTGGCGTGTCACTCATGCCTTTAATAATTAATCCTGAATCCGATGTTTCATCTTTTAATATTGCTTTAACGATTACATTTGCTTTAATTGCTTTTAACATTTCTTTTCCTTTATTGATATCTAAATTCTTTGCTACTTACACTATGTTCCTTGTTTACATCTGTATACTTACTAGGATCATAAGTGCCTGTTCTACTGGTGATTGTGTCCAAACTAAAAATTGGATCATCTAGTTTAATCGTTTTGATTGACAATCGTTTCCAAGCTAATGTTCCACGCACATGATATCCAGCCGCATCATGTAAGAACATTAATGGTTCCCAATCCAACCTAATACAACTACTGGCAATCATTTTAATTTCACAAATGTCTGCCCACTTCTCCCATAGTCTAAACATTTGAAATATCAATGCCACACGCTGGCGCACTGGTAAATTCAAATCTACACTAGCAAATCTGGCAGTAGCCATTTCTTCTCTACTAAACACCATACGCTGTTCGCGAACGACCCAAGTAAAAGCTAACAGCTTGTTATCAGATTTTCTTCTTGCTACACTAACAAATTCTCCTTTTGGACCATACATTTGATTAACAATAGCATGCATTAAATTGCGTGATGCTTCAACTGGATCAATGGGCCATAAGTTTTTGGCATCCAATTCATATTCACGAATAACCATATTAATAATATCTTCCATGTCAGCTGGAGTCGCACTTGACCAAGTCCACAAAGATTTTTCTGTGTATCTAAAATTGTCTGGATGAATCATTTCTTAGCTTTCTTTTTTAAATTTAATGAACCATATCTAGCTTGATCAGCACGAGCTGATTGACTATGTATTCTGCGTTCAATTACTTGAACATTGTCTTCAGTCCATGGCTTAAATGGATCCTTGCGAGTCATACAATAACTATCCCTGGTGCGTCCACGCTTTTCAATCTTGTCACCCCATATTTCCAGCCAACGGTCAAAACTCAAGTCCCATCCTTCTTCGCGAAATTGAGCTTGATTCTTTTGTTGTAACCAAATAAAATATCTTTTATGTCTAACAGGATCTGGCCCTGTTAACCATATATGTGGTCTCTTAGTTCCTTTTTTTGGATTAGGTTGGCCTTTAGCTGGCATTGAATAAATCTCCATAAGTTGTTTTTTTATTGCGTTGACTAATGTCAGCTTCCATTAACTTTAACGCTTCGTTTTGATCTACACAGCGATAGATAACTTCTGCTTTTGAATCAGCTGACACTACTGGTAGTTTTGATTGACTAATGCGATCTGTTCTTTTGAGATTACCATATACTCCATATGGAATATCTGATTCAACAACATGATCCCAGCCACTTCGTTTGAAGTTTTTGTATGTGGGATCAACAGTCATTTCCCAAACAGTTCCATCATCTATGGAGTAAAATGTCATACGCCACATAGTAACATGATTGAGTTTACTTCTTTGTTGTGCGATATCAACTAAAATATATTCAGCCATGTTGTTCTTCCCATAACTGTTGTTCGTTTAATCTCGCCCATTCTTCTTGATAATCATCCATTTCATTTCCTTTCTATTCTTGTAAAGTATTTATGATAGTATAACACCTAGCTTAAATATCGCATAGTTTTTTGGATGAATTAGTTAGAGAAATTGATAATAAAAAGTTCTAGTCAAATCGGCATAAGCCTTAGCACTTAGCCATTGAATATGACTATTACACTCTTTACATTTTAATTGCCCAGCGTGTGGCCCTTTACCCGGAAGTATTAACATTTCATGGTTAGTATGATCAATTTTAATTCGAAATCGCTTGTTTTTGTTTGCCATATAACAATTCCTTAAGTTTTTTGTTTTGAATAACAGGACGAGTATGCATATGCATGCATGTCATACGCATATAATCAGATGGTTGTTCCATTAATCTTTCTTGAAATCTTACAGAAAAACCAGTTTCTTTCTTGATGTAATCAATTAGTTCATTTACATCTACTTGATTATTAGTCATCATTCCATCATGAATTTGATAATACTTGATGTAATTCAGTTCTAAGTAGTTTCTCACAGAATACATTACTTGATGTTCTAACATCTGATATAAAAATGCTTTTTGTTTACTTGTTAGTGGTAATTCCTTTGTATAATGAATCCCATGTATTTCTCCTGTTTCTTGATTAACTCGTTCATAACTGATATCTTTGAACTTACGAGTAATAGCTCCTGCTTGTTTAATAGCTGACCATATTACTTTGATATCTTCGCGGAATCCAGTAATCCATTTGTGTGGAGGAATATCTAGTTCTTCATCTCCATTAATCATTATGATTCTTGCTTCGCCCATATCATTGCCTTCATCACTTAATAATTCATGAATGGCATATGTGGAATGATTATTTGATACTGCTACTTTTGCGCCATTGATTAATGAAGTTAATAATATTTTTACTTGGGGAACACTAGCATTTAATTCACGAGCTAATTGATTACGAATATCATTTCGATTTAACAAGAAGTCATCATAATAAGGAGTAGGAGTAGTTAATCCTTTTTGCTGAGCATATTGCTTGATTAGTGTGGGCATAGCTGCTTCTATGTCATAATCCCAACGATAGCCATATTCGGCAAATACTTGTTCTCTAGTTTTCTTAGGGAGATTTTGTAATGCGTGATAATAACGATTACCTTTGCGAATATATTTGAAATTACCAGTGGTTAGTTCTTCGCCATATTCGCGCTCAAGTTCTTGACTAACACAATCAAAGCTAACAGCATTAGTGCTTAGTTCAATTGTGGGAACATTAAGTTTTAATAACTGCGTATATTCTTGTAATAGTTCTTGGTAAACATTCCAATCGATTTTGTATTCTTTACATACATGAGTTTCGGGATTATAATAGTCATTAACAACTATCATAAGGTCCCTGCGTAATTGTTTACCTAAAGATGATTTACCAAATACAGTATCTAATTTTTTACTAGATATTTGCTTGGGTTTTGTGCCTGTTCTTTCACAGAAGGCTATGATACCTTGAATTAAATCCATATGTCTTTCCTTTTATTAAAATTGGCCCGGTTCGCACCATATACGGGACCAGATATGTTAATGGGTAGGATTTTAAGACATATCCAAGGACGGACAAAGACATAAAACAATTAACCCTGTGCTAAACTATTTAGTTAGTTTGTTAAAGTATACACTTTTATTCGGAGATATTCAAGATATTTGGACGACTTTCTCCACGCAATCCTCTCAAACACATACAAACAAGTGCGCGAGTATACCAATCGTCATCTACCATTTCGGAACTAAACAATTCATATTCCCATTCACGCAATGAATCTGACAATTCATCATATGTGGATTCATCTAGTAATTTGTGGCATCCATACAACACAGCCGCCAAAACATCCTTATGCACATTCTGCGGGGGAACAT
>Ga0316221_1002094_pt1 | contig 18593 bp, 22 predicted proteins | sample TBH18007metaG_FD_206003 | JGI IMG/M metagenome (GOLD analysis project Ga0316221, IMG submission 206003) | Freshwater microbial communities from Trout Bog Lake, Wisconsin, USA - TBH18007 | ecosystem: Environmental > Aquatic > Freshwater > Lake > Hypolimnion/Profundal zone | place: USA: Wisconsin... | reverse complement strand
AAGCGCCCGAAAAAGCAGTTATGACGGCAAAGGTTACTCCTGCCCCCACAAAGACCGCAGGAAAGCCCGGAGAGTGGCAGTTGACAGTAATGGATACCAATGACGCCAAAGGCTGGCTAGAGTCCCTTAAAGCGGGCGTAGACACATTATTAACAGTAGCCGTCCATCCAGATGATGTAGCCAATATCTTTAAGAATAACCGAGTGGTATTTGATAAAGCCAAAGCAATGGATGAGAAATTCTATTCAGAAATGATGGTCTCATTTAGCAAAACCAAAGAATCTTTAACGAAAGGGAAGTAAAAATGGAATATCCAAATCAAGGAACAATGTGGCACAACGTCGAGAAAAAATACGAAAAAGCACCAGACTTTAATGGTTCAGTCATTTTTGAACGTGAAGTATTGGAGCATTTGATGTCTGAATCTAAGAACGGCGAAGTAGAAATTAAGTTAGATGGCTGGAAGTCTAAGGTTAATACGAAGAACGGAGAGCGCAATGTTCTAAAGATTAAGCTCAATACTTGGAAGCCTGAGGCACAGACTACTAGCTCCAAGGACCCATGGGATGAGTAAGACAGATTGGGAGGCTCTTTCTAAGAACCTTCAACAAGCTCTAAAAGACCAGATAGCGGATAATAATGAAAAAGAAACGGCAATTAAAGATTTAATGTTAATCATTCATTATCTTGAAGCTAAACTAGGTATTTACAAATGGGAGGATGATGGAAACGAGTCAATTTGAGGGCAAGAAAGTAGCCTTAAAGCAGACTAAGGATGGGTATGCCATGACGTTGGCTATCCATCCCGATGAGATACCTGATGAGCTACTAAAAGACTTTGTAGGGGCGCGCTATATGGTTGTTATGGTGCGTCTCAATGACCAAGAAGAGCCATTAGACCGTAGAGAATATGCGGGCGCACAGATGGTGAAATTAGCTGGTATGCTATGTAGAGACAAAGACTTTTGGGAGTGGCTGCATGAAGACGGTTCTTTATTTGAAAAAAATGAAACGGCTTGTGTAGATTGGATGACTAGTTATTTAAACATTAGCTCTAGGTCTGAATTAAAAGTAAACAAAGAGGCGCAGGAAACCCTAAAAGACATTTATACGGGATACAAAGAGTGGAAAACGACAAGAAGTACATGAGGTTTTTAGCGAGCTGTTTTGCTATGAATGGTTTGCTTCAGGGCGCTCCTAATGAATTTTCTATGGAGTACATGGCAAAGCTGTCCGTATCATGTGGTGATGCGTTAATAGATGAATTAGATAAAGAGTCGGAAGATGATGGTATTGCTGCAGTTGCTAAACGAGTAAGGAGAAAACGTGAACCCAAATGATTTATTAAAACAAGCCCAAGAATTAAAGACCCAATATAACGCTGGTAAATTATCCGCTGCTGAATTTAAAGAATTGGTAAGCGATTTGAACATTGCTGGAACAATTATCAAGGACGCAGATTCTTTTGAGCAGGCTCAAGAAGCCCGTGAAATCTTATTGGATATTGCAGCTTTAGCACAGGCAGCTTACTAATGAAGTTACTATACACTTTGCCACTTTGTCTAGTAACAGGATGCGCCTTAATCATTGGTAAATATGATGCCAATGAATATGCTTACGTTAATCAAATCCGTACCACGGCGCAGATAAGCGGTTGCACTAAACCAGAGGTGTCCCAGATGTATATCAACACACTGTTGTTAAAAAACTACAGTCAATATCTGCCAGACAACGACCAAGAAGTAAAACTAATCAATAATTTGTATCAAATCGTAGACCAGCTATATACATTCCAAAATCCTAGTCCAGCATATTGCACTGCAAAAATGAAGATTATTGAGACAACTGCAGAACGTATTCAGGAAGTAACAGGAAGTAAATCAAGATGACAGCAAATGAATTAGCTGATTTGTTAATGGATTTTGATAGCGGTCAGGTTTATAACCATGCAACTGAAATAGCCACCATGCTACGCCAGCAACAAGCTGAAATCGAGGCGTTGAAAGCTGTGGTTCAAAAGTTTTTAGACCATTACGCTGGAGTAGAGAAATGAAAAACATCGCACTACTATGCGGTTTTGAAACAGCAAAGAAAGCCGAAGAGCATCGTAAAAAGATTAGGAACGCTAATCAATATGAAGTGGCAACACTGTACAGCCAAGATGGCAAAACAGAAATGGGCTCGTTTGTGATTTCTAGCAGCGTTGCTGATATGATTATGAACATGCACCAGTTTCACAAAGACGACGATGACTGGAAACAAACAAGGGAATACTGCTCATGAACGCAAATGAACTAGCTGATTACTTGGACAACAACGTGGAAGCAATGTTGATGTCAGAGCAACCGTATATTGACCAAGCAGCCACCATGCTACGCCAGCAACAAGCTGAAATAGAGTTTTTAAAATTACAAGTTGAAGAAGCAATAAAACTTGCTGTAACCGAAATTCAAAAGAGGCAAAAATGAATGAACCAATAGCGTGGATTAGACAGGGCGAATATGGGAAACCAATCATTGTGCAAAATCCATTACATCAATTTAGCTATCAAGCTGAATCAGCAAAATGGGATGATATTCCACTCTACACCCATCCAGCAAATCTAACAGATGAGGAAATAAGAGTTGTTTGGTATGGACACCCCGGGTTTAAAGATGGATTAGGTGTTGACCCAATACCTTTTGCTAAAGCAATACTAAGAAAGGCACAAGAGAAATGAAAAACAAACCTTATGGATGGGTAAAAAATGGCGAATATGTTTTATACATTGAAAAGCCTGACAATGTTTTTAGTTATACACCGCTATATACACATCAAACCAAAGATTTAACCGAAGACGAAATAAAAGAATGTGCCGATAGTGTTTGCCATACTTGGAAAAAGAATGGTGTTGGTGAACTTTATATGGAAGATTTTGCTAGAGCAATACTAAGAAAGGCACAAGAATGAATGCGTATGAATTGGCAGATGATTTAGAGGGATGGTCTGATAGCCCGTTGTCTGCTCAGAAAAAAGAAAATGTATTTGCAGAACATGCAAAAATGCTACGTAATCAAGCAAATGAAATTAAAAATTTACAAGAACAGTTTGATAAAGCAATTAATTTTTTGGCAAAAGCCAACAATATGACACGGAAAAAGTGATGGAATCTTTAGACGATATTATTTTAGCTTTACGGGTGGCAGGATGGGACGCTCCACAGTATGAAGTCTTACCTGACGGAAGCTATCATTTTTTTCATAATCCACAACAGTCATTAGTAGAGCCATCAGCTATGGACATCTGCGGTATCTATATTAATAAGATGATACGCAGTGGTCTACAGAAATAAAAAATTACTTGAAATACTTAGACAATCTCCATGCCAAGCGTGTGGTAGAGAAGACGGCACAGTTGTGGCTGCACATTCCAATCAGCTTCGAGACGGTAAAGGCAGAGGAATTAAAGCAGATGATTTCAGAACAGCGGCATTGTGCTATACGTGCCATCAAGAATTGGACCAAGGAACTAGGTTATCGAAAGCCGAAAGGGTGGAAATGTTCGAAGAAGCCCACCGTGCTACAATTGGATGGTTGTTTAACAATCACCATTTGGAAGTAAAGTAGGGGGACGTCCGAAGGACTGGATTGCAGAGGAGTACAATCGCTATCCCCCTGTAGATATTCTACAACTCTAACGGGTCAAATCCAAGCTCGTCAGAGATAACTTTAGTACGACGCCTAAATTCAGCATCGTGATGGCTCCATTTATTAGTCTTCCAACGACTCATATGGACGCATTCATGGCATAACACTCTGATTACAGTAGATAAATGCCCGCATTTCTTTTGGGAAATGGTAATAACGTGTTCAAACTGCTCCCCATCGTCATATAAATAGGTACCCATAGTCTCTGGGTCATCATCCACCAAAAACTTAATCTGCTCTGGCAATGGCATAGCCCACTTATCAAAAGGCTTCATGCAGTAAATGGCGCTATATAAGTTACGCAGAATGGATGGAGTTAATTTCATACCTTAGTTAAACAACCTCTAAATTCAATATGCTCATCATCAAATACCTGAATTAGCTCAGGCATTAATAACTTACCCTTTTCCCAAGATAATAGCGCAAATCCTGAGCGCCAGTCTTTTGGTCCATCTTCTGTGTAATGCAGGAACTGTTCTGCATAAGGGTCTGCTAGAGTGCCTGTTTGGACGCCGTAGCGGGTTCCATTATAGTCTGTAAGGGGTTGCACTGCCAAATTGTGTGTGTGCCCTGTAACCATGTTTACGCCCGCATTAAGGGCATTTGCACGACCAGCCCCAAAACCACCCTTCCAGCGGTGTTTAATGCAAGTATCTTCATTCACCCAAAATGACCAGCATGGCTGCCATAGTGGAAAATGGTCTTTAAGGGTAAACCCTGATACTCCCTCATACTGGGGTGCTTGAGCCGCTAGGAACGTTTCAAATCGCGCGTCATGGTTACCCATTGTCCAAGCTAATTTAGCGCCTACAGCAGCTTTTTCAATGTTTGCCATAAACTCTTGGCAGGCTTCTAGCTCTTCTTTGACTGTGGGGCTATGAGTCCAGCCAATCCTAGGATGTCTGCTATTTTGACTGCCATCAAAAATATCGCCGTTAGCTACGACGACCTTAGGCTTAAACTCTTTGATGATTAAAAGGAGAGCTTTATAAGCGGTGGTATAGTCATCAGGCCAAAAATGGGCATCTGAGAACACTACAACCCTACCCTTCTCCATGTTAATGCCACGCCGAGCATTACCAATAACTTGCTCTAATTTTTTAACGGGCGATGGAGGTGGAGCTTTTGGACTAGATGGTAGTTTAATCCCTAGCCTTGTTTCAATAGAGCGCCGTCTATTATAGACAGCACGAACATCATATTTATGAAATTCTGCGAACTTTTGCGGACTTCCAATTTTTTTCCAAGACTCTATAAACTGGTCATCTGACAAAATATATTTTGGCACATCGTTCTCCTCTGTTTACACAGATAATACATTGATTTATAAGACAATAGTGTGAACCTAGGGAAAACCACTACTCCTGCAATGCTTTTACTTGGTTATTAAATTGACGCATGATTTGCTGTTTTTGCTCATCAATGGCGGTAATCTTTTCTTTAGGTAATCCACGAGCTTGAAAATCTTTTTTACGTTTGTTTAATTGTGATATTTGGTTTTCTACGTTATTAGCCCGTTGCCATAGTTTAGCTTCAGGGTTATCCCTTAGATATCCAAGTACATCACCCTTAGATTTTTGGCGTCCTTTAATTTCATTTTCATGTTCAGATAAACGGGTAACGTTTTCATAGAATCGTTGTGAATCTGCTGCTTTAGACTCTATATCGCCATAGAAACGACCGGCTAATGGTACACGATAGGCGGGCAACTCTTCGCCTGTTACAACTGATTTAATAGCCTCTTCTGTCTTCATTACTTCACGTCCAGCACCACCGGTAAACTGTCCTGCCAAGTAGTCTAAGGCATCGCCTGTAGGACTAATAGCGCCCTTTTTAAATTCTGTACCACCAGAAGCGTAGTTTAAGAACTCAGATAATAATTTACTGATTTCACTAGCGCCTTCACGGGAGCGTAGATATCCGGGGGTAGGATTGGTTGCTCTATCTGCTTTATAAATTGGGCGTCCGAATGCATCTTTATTGGCTTCCAATGCAACTAACGGGTCTAATAGAGTAGGTGTTAAAGTCTGCACACCAAGATTAGAGCCGCCCAATGGGTTAAAGGAGTCTAATGTTGTACCCATCATATTAGTAACGTGCTTGCCCGGACTCTTAAATCCACTGATAGCCCACTCTGTAGTCTCACGCCCAATGTTCGGGAACAGATGTAAGCCCAATGGCATAGGGATAAGCGCATACTTGTGGTCAGGCAAAGGAATTACAAGGTTCTTTTCTTTAATAAACTCTGGTGGTTCATCTTCGTCAAATCCTGCGGCGGCTAAAGCAATCGCTTGCATGGAGCCTATGAGTATTCCACCGCCAACAATCTTGCGTCCCATTGGACCTTTAAGGGTTTGTACTAATCTTGCAGAACCTTGCATGGATGCATTAAAGAACGCATATAAAGCGTTAATATTAGAACCTAAGGCACCTTTACGGTCAAAGTTCACAGTTAAATTCTTTGCTATGCTGGCAGCCTGTTCCTTAGATATGCCCTTATTTACCGCAACTTTATAGGCGGATAAACGTACTGAGTTTTCAATGGTGTCGTTAAAGTCAGATAATAGGTCAGCAACACCCATAAATGCTTTACGGAACGGATGATTACCAAGCTTTTCTAACTCATGTTCAACAATTTGTTTCTCTTCTGCTTTACGGATTAAAGAGTCACGGTATAAAGTTTGTCCACCTTCTGCTCTAAACTCATGCCATAGACGAGCTTCTGGCGTATCAGGTAACTCTTTACCGGCACGTTCTGCCCTTAATGTTGCATAGATAGCCCGCATTGCAGGATAAATTCCAGACGTTACTGCTTTTTGCTCGCCCGCTATCTTAGTGGTAGACAAGTTAAACATGGCGCTTTGTACGTCACGAATCAAGTTAATACCACCAAACACTGGGTTATATTGCGTATTAACGGCGGCAAACCAACGTGTCAGTTTACCAACCGTTCCTAGAGCTTCTCCTAACTGATTAGGGTCTAGATTCTTCATCGCCTCAACCATCCGTTTAGCACGTGGGTCATTCTGATTAAAGAAGATGTAGCGGTCTTTACCGTTAATCCTTACTGGGAATACGTTATCTTTATAGCGCTCTAATGGATTGACTTTGTATCGTACAGTCTGTAATCCAGTCTGTGGGTCCATGTAGATTTCAGGCTTTTTCTTTTCTTCCATCATGCCAACAATATCAGTGCCGTCTAAGCCCATTGCCTCAAGTTCGGACGCTAATAGCTCTGGACTCTTAATAGCATCTGGGTTGACTGGCAACCAGAATTTTGGATTAGGATTCTTAATTGCTGCGCCGTATAAGGATTTACCAACACGGATTTTCTCTGCTTTAATGAGCGCACGTTCACGTTGGGCAATGATGTTACCCATAATATCTTGGACTTCTTTAGTAGAACCAGTAGCACGTTTAGAGACAGGACCTTGGCTACCAAATCCAGAACCAGTGCCTTGACTTGGATGGGACGCAAAATCGTCATCTACACGGAATAACGGAGCATAGTTCTTATAAGTATTGTTCCATGCGTTGATAGTGTCTTGAGTCTCAGCACCAGACTTGACTAATACATTTTGAGTATCCTTAACCATAGCGTCAAAACGTTTAGCAATTTCTTTTAAGTTTTTTTCTTTAGATGGGTCAAGCTCTTTAAAGTATTTTTCTATAGCTGCATAGCTCTTACCGGAACCTTTGTCGGTCATCGCATTAGGATTAGGGCTACCATCCTTTAAAAACTCAGGGCGGATTTTAGCAATTTGATTATTACGCTCTTCTGCATGGCGGAAATGTAAATATGCATTCATCTCTTCAGGAGAGACGTTTAGCTTTTTCATTTCTTTTACAGTTGGCAATAAATCCTTTAACAGAAAATCGCGCAATGCTGAAGAGGTACGTCCATGGTATAGCTCTTCTTGAAGATAGACGTTCCATCTATCATCCAATAGTCCAGCAGTCTTTGTAATCTCTTCAATGACACGTTTAGTATCAATGTGTTTGTCTTGAAGCTTATAAAGTAAATCATCAATTTTAGAGACTTCTGGGCTAGTCCATACAGGAGAAACTATTTGACCGTTGACGTTGCGGTGCTTATCTTCCTTGGTAGGAGCTTCTACTTTTTCTTGAGCAAAACGAATGTCTGCTTCTTCAGGATTAAATGCTCCAGTGTTACCAGTAGCAGATTTAATTTGATTGGAATCAAAAGCTACCCAATGACTACCGCCATCTTGAAAACCATCATATCCACCGGCTTTTAAAACACGCTGCATGGCATCGGTAGGAAAAGTAATGTTGGGAAAAATTCCGGGAGCGTATTTTCTGCCAGTATTTGCATACTCCTTCATGATTTCTGCTTTATCTTCAGCGTATTCTTTTGCTCTTTCGCCAAGATGAGAGTTTGCTTTTACAACCTCTTCCTTATAAACACGAAGCATTTCAGGTGTTACTTTGCTGCCTTTAACAAAAGGATTTTTTATGCTTAAATAAACTGGAATTAACTCTGCGCCTTCTTCGTATGGTATAGGTTCATTTTTGTCATATTTTTCTGGATTTTTTAGTCTATCTGCAACATATTTTAAATCATGCACATATCCTGCAGCATCCTGTGGGTCACTAGTAAAATAATAACCATCAGGATTCCCAGCTCTATTTGTTTTTTTGGAAGGTTTAAATACATTTCCTTCAAAATTTACAGTGCCGTGATACATTACTTTAGGGCTGCCATCTTCATTGACAACCTTGCTATTACCAAACCAACGTTTAAATTCTGGTGTATCTGTTTGTCTTGGTTTGCCAAATAAACTGTCAGCAAACAACGCCATTTGACCTTTGTTGTTTCTATCTGCAATCTCATCAAATTGATTTTGGCGAGCAATGTTATCCAAGAAGTTTTTCATGGATTCATTTGGTAGATACTTTTGTCCTTTTACGGTTGCGTAAAATTTCTTAAGAGCTTCTGCTAATTTTGCAAAGAACTTGTCCACAACCGTTAGTGGTTTTTCAGATGACACAGCCCAACGTGCTACTTGGTCTGCATACCATTCTCTAAAACTTCTCCAATATTCTGGCGCATCAATAGCCCGCATCATTGGATTTTGAAACTGAGTTGTTTGAGCCATAGTTTTTGGTCTCATAGACTCAACCAACTCTTTGGCGGACATATTCTTATGGGAGGCTAACCAAGTGTTAAACTCTTTAATAATTTTTTTCTGCGTATATTCACTGGCTGCGTCAAACGCAAACTTCTCATGAATATGACCTAGCTCATGGGCAATAGTCTCAAGCGCTTTAGATTTACTGACAGATGGTTTTAATACAAGTGCATAACTACCATCATCTAAACGTCTTACTGCGCCCTGTTGTAGCTTTTCACCCATCCAACCTATTGGTCTATGCGGTCCAGTAAACTTATCTTTGTTAGCTATTGCTTCTTCTTTGGTAATAATGTGGATATCAATGTAATCCATACCCAACATTTTTGCCCAACCACGGGCAACATTTACAATATCTTTTGGCGATTTAAGGGAGCCACTAACGCCAGACCTCATTGACAAGAATGGGTTTTTTTCGTGTTTTGTTTTTTCTTCTGCTTCTAATTTTTCTTTAGCTTGCAGTAATTCATTTTTTTCATTTTCATTTAGTTTTAATGCGTCTAATTGCATCTTGCCATATTTGCTATCAATGTCGTGCAATTGAGTAAATGATTTGCCGTTCTTAGATGGTGTATAAATAACGTCACCATTTCTAGGGCTTCTAGTTTTAATTAAAGATAACCCTTTATTATCATAAACAACTTGCGCATCATGCCCGTAACTTTTAATAACATTTTCTGCATTTTTAGCGGGCGACTCTAGTTTTGATTTAGCAAACGGAATATCTTCATCTAAGGCACCAGTAGATAAAGGAACGTTTAGCTTAGAAGCCTCTGCAAGTCTATCCATTTCCGCTTGGATTTCAGCATCTTCTTGTAGCTTTTTATCTTGCGGTTGGGCTAGTTCTTCTGCATGACGAGCATAATCTTCTTTGGGAATGCTTTCTAAATGTTCAATGCGGCTATTAATTTGTTCTAACTTGGAAAGATTCTCCATGTTTTGTGCAGTAGGTGCTACATCTCCGTCAATAGCAGCCTTTGCCATTTCACGGAAACCTTCTACTGCGTCAGGATAGCGCGCTAAATCTGCTTCGCTGATAATTCCATGTTCAATAGCATCATGCATTAATACATCTAATCCTTTAGCTTCCTTTCTAAATACATAAGGATAACTTTTGTTTCCCGACTCAATTCCCATGTCGGATTTTTCTTTAGTATTGATACCAACTTTTCTAAGGAAAATATTAAGATTGTCTTTGACAGTTGATAGTTGATTACGGTCTTTATAAAGCTGATTTAGCTCTGTTTGATAAGGATGCGGTATTTCTGCAGGAACTGCTTCAGGAGCTTTCTCAGTTACTTCTTTTGCAACTTCTACAGGAGCAGCTTGTTGTTTTGGCGCAACAGTTTCAGCAGGAACCTCTACAGGAGCAGCCTGAATAGGTAATGGTTTAGGCGGCTCTACTGTAGTTTCTGGTGGAGCTGGAGGAGTTATTTCTTTATATGGACGACCTTCTGCTTCAGCCATCATCATCTCTTTATCTTGAGACTGTGATGAAGGAACCATTGTAGGTTCAGTAGGGGCTTGTGGAGGAATAGGAGGCGCTGGATGTGCAGATTGCCCACGACCCTCTTGGTATGCTGATACACCACGGCTAACCCCACCGATACCAGCACCAGCGGCTGCAGCACCAAAGAACGCTTCTTTGTACTCTTTCATAGCGTCTTCACCAGTTAGGCTTAATCCTGCCTGATAACGCTCTGCAGCCTGTTCTAAGACCTCTACTGGGGCTTCTGCAATGATGCCTTCTGTAGCACCTACTGCGGCTCTTTTACCTACCTTAGCAGCGATTTGACGGGCTGTTAATTCTTTTAATATTTCTTCGCCAGCTTTCTTTTCTACCATGCCGCCAAGACCAGCAGTAAATCTGTCGGCATAGTATCCAAGTGGAGCGGTAATGGCTGCAGTAGTAGCCGCTTTTGCAACTTCTAATTCTTTAGGATTGTCTTTTTCTTGGGCTTGGCGAACCAAAAAGTTACCAAACTGCTGAATACCGTATACGCCCATACCAACCACAGCACCACCAACAGGTGATAGAAATGGCGTAGCAGCAGCACCGGCGGCTAAAGGAACCGCCATTTGTGGAGCTGACTGTAAAATGCTTTCACTAATGTATTTAGGAACTTGAGCGGCGGCAGCACCTAGTCCTTGCTCTTTATAAATACGTTCAATATCTGCAGCAGATAACTGTGGTGTTTCTGGCTTTTGTTGTTGGGCTGCTTTGATAGCCTGCATCTTACGAGCAGTCTCTGCTTCAGTACCAAGCGTTGCTTCTTTAGCAAGACTTAATCCTGAATAAACATCACCCAAAGACTCTATACCGCCTTTAAGCGCTGCAGCAGAACCGGGTATAAATCCTACTTCTTCTGCTTTAGATGGTTGTGGCTGCGCTTGAAATGCATTAATCATTGAGGCGATTTGGCGCGCATCTTCTACATTTCCAGCGGCATCTGCCTTTTCCAAAGCAGAAAACATTTGATTCAAATCAGCCATTGCTAGCCTTTATTTATATTTGTCTAGTAAAGCTTGTTGGTCAGCAGATATTGTAGGTGCTGTAGGAGCGGATGAGCCACCAAACATGCCCTCAAAGAATCCTTTTGGTTTTGGAGGTGGAGGAGTTTCAATTGGAGGCAATTTTACTGTGCTTGGCTTATATGGGACACCAAAATTACTATAAGTATTCTTAGTAATCATTTCCATGTTATTCAAATATCTTTGCTCTTTTTCAGGCGTCAATGTACCAGCTTCACGTTCTTTTTCTAAACCTTTAGATAAAGAAATATATTGTGGATTTCTATTTAATGCAGTATCAGCCTTAACTTGTAAATTCTCTATTAAAGTCGGTTTTTCACCAAGCGCTCTTTCGGTAAGTTCATTACGTTTTCTACCAATCTCAGCAGCGCTTTGATATTTGTACAGTCCAAGCTGTTGATTCATTAAATCGCTTTGTTCTTTTTGTGTTGCGGCATTTAGAGCGGCATATGTACCAACACCTTTTTCAGCGCCCTGACCAATATTAACAGCAGCGTATGGAGATGTACCACCCATCATACCAAAGCCCGCTTGCATCAAAGCAAGATACTTATTGGTCTCTGCATTCTTTTTGGACTCAGCACGTTGATTTGCAATATCTATCATATACTGTGCAACAATAGGGTCTGATGCCAAAGAATTAGCGGCAGGAGCTGAGTTGATTCCAGCATTTTCTACAGGTGAAGCTGGCGCAGCAGGAGGAGGGCTGCCTAATGAGTATTGTGGTCCAACTTGGCTTGGGTCACTAATAGACATAGGAGAAGTTGGAGTTGCAGGGGCAGTAGGTTTACTATCATCCCAAGCGGTATTGGTTACGCCAAAATTAGTTGCATCTGGAATAACCTTGGGTGCTGAAGTATCTGTAAAACTAACATTTTTGCGGGCATTGCTTGCAGCATTAAATCTTGCAGCTTGCTCTTCTGGTGTTTCTTTTATAACACGGTTTACACCAGCGGCAAATGGTTGACCTATGTTACGTTGATATAAGTCATATATGTCATAATTTCTTGGAGTAGTTAATGCGGTACCAATATTTTTTACGCCCTGCACTAATCCACGACTACGTTGTAAATAAGCGTTGTCTGCACCAGAATCACCCATAGATTGGTCTTCTAGCTCACTAGATGTATCGTAATCTGCTTGAGATACTTTTCCTTCATTTTTAAAATGCGCAATACCGCCTTCTGCCATATTGACATATTTACGAGTCTCTTCAGGCAATCCTGCAATTCCTTTTTCAGAACGTAGGGCGCGGTCAACACGACCCGGACCAGCATTGTATGCCATTAACGCAAGGTTAGGGTCTTGGTATTTATCATACTGTTGTTTAAGATACCCGATACCGCCCTGAATGTTTTGAATAGGGTCCATTCTATCCACACCCATTTGTTTTGCAGTACCCGCCATCAGTTGCATAGGACCATAGGCGCCCGCTTTAGACATTGCAGTCTCTGGGTTAGGATGATTACCTGTCTCTTTATATAGGGCACGTACAGCAATCTCTGGGGGCAAACCTTGACGTTGAGCTTCTTTAATGACTAAGTCTTCGTATTTATGTTTACCTTTAGCACTCACTTCTTGAGACATAGGCTCCATTTGAACGGCAGCAGAAGGATGTATGCTCCGTTGTCCGCTAGAAGCCATAATTGATTGGATAAAGTCATTATCGGTACCAGAACCATAGAGTTGTTCTAGTTCTCTATCTTCTTCATCATCGTCCATACCGCCTACAGCAAAGCCAATAATGCCGCCTTCTGCCATTTGAGTAGGAAGGTTACTTGGCGCCGCATCAATTCCTTGTGGAGCTTGTTCTGGAGCTTGTGCGACTTGTTGTTCTATTTGCGATTCTGGTATAGCAGTATCAATTCCCTGTTTAGGAAGTTGTGCTTCTAGCATTTGAATCTTTTCTAATTGTTCTTTAATAAAGGGTATACCCTTATATGCCTCTATTTCACCAGACTGTACGCCCTGATGAACTTGTGCAACAACGCTTTTTAATTCATTAATTTTGTGTTCAATTTGTTCTGGAGCCATCATTTGGTCTGCTTGTTGCATTACTTCTTGAGCAATAGGAGGTTGTTGTAAACCCTGAATACCGGTTTGTGGCGCAGGAGTTTGTTGTGCGTTCTGAGCCATATCTGGAGTCAGTACATTATCTTTAACGGATTGTTGTAACTGTTGCGGTGTCATTTTTTGTGCCGTAGCCATTTTGCTAAAGTAGTCGCCAATCATACTTCCTCCATCTTGATTCCAAGCATAGAGTAATGAACTGTTTTATATCCATCGCTATCACGACCAACGGCTTGTGGCATAACTTGTTCAACTTCATCAGCCATAACGCCACGATAACGTCCATAGCCTGATTTATCTTTAAATTCTGGTTTGTAATCAAACTCATAGATGTTGACGCCATTCATAAGAATGTCCACAAATTCAATATTTTCTTTTACACGAATATCAGAAGATGAAGGCGTGGTATTCATAGCGTTATACAATCCTAATCCTGCAATACCAGCGGTTCCAAGACCAGCGGCTTGAGATATAGCACTAGGAGCGGCTTGATATTGTTGAACGGTAGAAGACTGTAACGGTAAACCGCGCAACTGAGCGTTCATAAATGCAAGCTGTTGTTGTGGGTACTGTTGTGCCACAGCGTAATTCTGAATACCTTGGTTGATAATCTGCTGCTGTTGAGCTTGTTGTTGTGCGCCCGCTGCATTTTGAGCAGAAAGAATACCTTGTTGAGCGTTAAGTTGTTGACCACCCAATTGCGCCAATTGATTTGCATTTTGCATTGCTGCTTGATTTGCTTGTAGCTGGAATGCGCCAGATTGGTTATATTGATTTTGAGCAGCGCCAAATGCTTGGTTATAAGCGTTACCAACCAATTGGTTTTGAGCCAACATTTGATTTTGCTGATTTAAGCCGCCCATCAATGCTTCACGGCTTCCACCAAAAGCGCCTTGTTGTGTTGCCTGACCTTGCTGTTGCGCAGCCTGTTGACCATATTGTTGATTTAACAACTGCATTGCTGGTTGAAGTGTGTTTTGAATATATGGATTCATATATCCACCAACTTGATTTTGAAAATCTTGTGGTGTGGCATTTGCACTCATATTCATTGCATTGCCAATTCCGTAAGCTGTTGCACCTGTAGCCGCCCCTATTTGTCCGGGAACTTGCAAATTAGCAGCGCCTTGTTGGGCTTGCTGTTGAAGCGGGCTAAATCCTGCTACATAGTCTGATGGATTTTGACTGTATGGTTGATATGGTTTAATACCAGTAATATTGACATTACCATTAGCATCGGTGTTAGTATTAAATAGCTGTTGCTGAGTAGCACCTAACATGGATTCAACATAGGGCTGAGCATAATCAGGAATATTGGTATTTTGTACAGTGGTTTGAGTTGGAGCTGTAGATGGCGCAGGAGCGGAGCCACCACCGCCTCCACCATAAATGCGTCCACCGCCAACTTTATGTTGAGTTACGGAATCACCTAGGGTTTCCCCCAATGCATATAGTTGGCGTTTTGAATAATACATATTTATCCTAACATCTTAGTAAAGACTTTATCTGTCCATTTATATCCCAAATACTCAAACAGTCTTGAATTATCTAAATGCACCTTAGTGTGCATGACAATTCGATTAACTCCAAACTGCTTTAATACTTTTTCAGCGTACTGAAATAACTTAATTCCTACTCTACCTTTGCGATAATCTTTTTTCACAAAGTACAAATCTTCAAATGCGGTAACACAAGAGCGATAGTGCATATGGCGGCTAATCGTAAATACAATATAGCCAATCAATTCACCATCAAAGCGGCAAGTAATACACCGCAACATCCTAGCTTTTGCTAGTGCCTGATACGCTTCTATATCTGGCTCTAACGGGTACTCTTTTGTGACACATAACTCTTCATAATGCAAAGGAAATAACTTTTCAAACTCTGGGAGGAACTGTAGTGCGTCTACGTCCTCGTAGATTAGTTGTGTCATGCTGGTAAATATTTCTCCGATTTAATCTGCTTACCTTGTGATTTACGCCCTGTTCGTGCATGGCGTACCTTGTCCATCATTTTATAAAGGTGCCTTGCTCCAGCGTCAGTGGAACCATTACCCAACCCAGAAACAACGTCAGATGGGACGACAAATTCACCATCAGCAAGTCTAGCTTCTTGTTTTCCGCCAATCTTGGCTGGAATAGAGTCGCTCATACCATCACCCGGACCTTTGAGTAAACGACCACCGTCAGAGTAAGAACCTAATGTACTAATTCCACCACTAGCCATACCACCAGCAGCGTATGCCGGTTTAACATTCATTGTTAAAGAGTTGGCAGGGCTTTGTTTTAATGCTTGAGCAATAATTTCTGGAAATGAATTAAAAAAACCTGAATCACTAGCACTTGGAATAGCATCATAGCGACCAGTACTTTCTAATTGATATCCCTGTGGATTTGGCAATGGAGTGTCAAATTGTCCCGGATTTCCTCCAGCAGCCAAGGAAGTAATACCACCTTCTGCGTATTGAGCGTGATATAAAGGGGTTGGAGGAGTTACTACATCAGGTTGATAATTATTAGGGTCATACTTAAACTTCTGTAATGGACCGCCAGTATAGATAGCGTTTGGAGGAGTATAGGCTCCAGCAGGTCTTTGGCTTAATGCACCTAAAGTATTGATGCCAGCAGATGTATATAATTGAGCATTAGATGGCAATGTTCCTGATGGACTAAATATATTTGCATTTCCCAACATATTGCTAGATGGCGGTGGGGGAGTTACTGGAGGGGTAACTGCGGGAGGAGGAACTCCTTCCATTGGAGTATTTACTGGAGCCATTTCTACTGGTGGATTAGCCCCAGAAGGTAATGTAGGAGTATCAGGCATAAATCCAGTTGCTGCACCACCCAATGCACCCATTTCTGCGGCTCTTAATGCATTTTGACCAGTAGCTGCGGCAGTCAATCCAGACAGACCAGCGCCAGTTGCAGCACCAACAGCGGCTCCGCCAAGTCCACCAGCGCCCATAATTTCTGGAGCTAATGCACCAGCCACTTCAGGGGCGGCTACACCTGCGGCTATCATTAGCCCCATATCTAGTAAGTTACTGCCTCCGCCACCATTGCTACTCATATGTATTCCTTATAGAATTTTGCTCATTTTACCACTGTTTAAACTGCGCTACCACTAGAATTTACCCATTTAGAACCGTTATACCAAATAGGAATTCCAAGGGTTTTATCAAAATATTGTTGCCCAGTTACCAAATCTACGGCTGGTCTATTGGCTGTTGTGCCATAGCGAACGGTAGAAGTTGCTCTTGTAAAGTTATCTATTTGCACAAAATATAGGCGTAATGCGTTCAGTATTTGGTTTTCAAAGGATTGGTCATACATCATCCCAGCCACAGGCAAGTTGGGTGCTTTTGTGGGGATAATGGTAGGATTAATCATCTTCTACCGTCTTGTTTAACGTCATAACGATTTGTGCCTAATTGCCACGCTGTTCCTATGGTGTTGGAATAGCATTTAAACGCCATTTGGCGCCCTCTAAGGCGTGTATAGACCTCTCCTGTGAACTGCTGTACCGTATACTCTTGAGGCGTAGGATAAGCGTAAGATTGGCTACTGGTGACAAGGTTCTGGTCTGTAGAGCCATACGCCGTTCCAGAGTTTTGGCGTGGATATAGCGCCATCGTCACTTGTGGATTAGCTACGGTTGAGCCATTAAAGTTCACGTCAGGTAGTAATCTCCATACAAATCCAAAATGCTGACCGCTATTGTTTTGGTCAGATGCCATAATGCCAAAGTCAGAAGACTGAATATAAGCATAAATAGGTTGTGTTTGAGATGTAGCAGAATCATCTACTCCGCTCTCATGGTATAAGAGTCTGCCGTTATAATCAGCCGCCACTGGATTAGATTGAATATTGTTCTGAATCCATGCGCTTCTACCGTTTAACGCCCAAGCTGTACCTGTACCAGAACCTACGCCCGTGGCTACAAAGTAGGTTCCTACGTTATTGTTTGCTGCACCAATAGCGGTAAAGTTTGTTGTTCCCGCACTGCTAATGACATATTGTTTTCCAACTACAAAAGAGCCAGCATTTACTTGAACGGTTTCAAATGTGCCATAAGCCCATGCATCGTCTAAATAGTTGTAAATGACGTATTTGTCAATTGAGTTGTCAATGCTTTCGTTGCTAACATAGAACCACCAAACTTCGTTATACCCTTCGTTTGCGCCAGAACATACTTGGAAAGCTTGATTGATGTTTAAATCATCAAATACATATTGACGCAAAGTTGATGGAAGGGTGTGAACTGTACCGTCATATTTGTAGAATTTAGACGTGCCCATCCAGTACGTGATGTTGTTTACCGTTACCATGCAGTTAGGCGACATAACAGATATGTTATCCATTAAAAGCTGGAATGACCATACATATGGGTATCCTACATACTGCATTGTATATAGGGCGGTATTAGTCCAAATTAAAATCTCTTGACGGGTTGCCCTTGCGCCCATAATAAATGAGCCATTCGATAGAGCAAATTCACCAGATTGATTGGTTACTTGCGGAACCCATTGATAAGCATTCGCTTGGTCCGACCAGCGTACAAGCATAGGGTTAAACGTAGCACTGTAAGTGCCACCATTATACGAGTTAGAACCAAACGCAATAACGAACTCTTGAATAGCAGACGTGATAACTTGGAGAGTAGATACTGGTACATATTGACCTGCATAAGAAATAGTGTAGTTTCCGCTAGATGCGGCAGTCGATGGAATGGTAAGCGGTACAGAAGTAGAGCCTATTACATAGTTAGAAGATACTTGCGTACCAGTCGCTATTCCTGTGCCTGTAATATATGAATATGGATAAATTCCAGCGGGCGCAGAAGCTATCGCAGTGGAAGAACCGCTAGCAAAAGATAAAGAGGTAATCGTACTTGCGGTAGTATTAGCCAAAGAAGACAAGGCTACTGCTCTAGTGGTTACTCCGCCTGAATCTTGCCAATAATAAATTGGTCCGCCACGAGGAGCTAATACAAGGTCTTGACCAAAGTTATCATTTGTCCAAAGTCTTAATTGGCTATTAATTCCTGTAGCATTGTTATAGGCTGTTCCCCACCCACGTGTCCCAGATTGTTTTTCAGCAATCACAGAAGAACCACCGCCTGTTGTTGTAGAAGTTGCTACAAATGAACT
>Ga0316221_1002086_pt1 | contig 18631 bp, 23 predicted proteins | sample TBH18007metaG_FD_206003 | JGI IMG/M metagenome (GOLD analysis project Ga0316221, IMG submission 206003) | Freshwater microbial communities from Trout Bog Lake, Wisconsin, USA - TBH18007 | ecosystem: Environmental > Aquatic > Freshwater > Lake > Hypolimnion/Profundal zone | place: USA: Wisconsin... | reverse complement strand
TGTTCTCCAATGATGTTCCGTGGGGTTTTCCTACGAAAACACAACCAGCCAATTTAGAACCAAAAAAAATACAACGCCTCCGGCTACAAAGAAAGCCGATGATGTTCGTGTACTTCAAAGTAATGACACAGCTCTTTATTCGAAAATTTTAAAGAAAATAGACGAGTTGACACGGTTTGCAGCTGCCGAAATAAAAGAAGATTCTGCGAAGGTTTCGGTCAGATGTGACAGGGATTATTTAGTTCATACCTTGTTGTATGAATTCATATTTGAAACAGTAAGTAACCCAAATGATATTTTCAAGCCGACAGAAAGTCATAGATCGTGGGTGATGAGCAAGGTAGATTATGAAAGTATTTTTGGAAAGGAGTTTAGATCATATACCGGATTTCAGACGGGGTGGTGTGAAGATGTGGCATCAGCAAGTGTTGGTGGTGGTGAGTCGTTAATCGACCGCATGTATGCTAAATATTGTATGAAAAAGTAAATGTTTTGCTTTTACTTATATTGATCCACTTTTGTATGATTGCTTGCATATTGTTAGTTTTTTGTTTAGAATTGCCACCTGCTTTGCGATGTTTCTTTTGTGGTTGTCCGTCCATCTTGAGAAAATCTAATGATTGACACAACATATCGATGGCTAGTGGGTTATCAGGTGTGACATCAAACAATTGACTGTTGATGTCGTTATTCACACCACACATGGTCGTATTTTTATTTAGAATATCGGCCACGATTGAAACGTAAACGTCTTGAATTTTGTATCCAAGTTCAAAGTATAGGGATATACCTGGGTATAATTTGTCTTTGCCCTCTGGAAACATGGACCAACCATTGCGCAAATAACTGACGATGATCATATCCGATGCCCGTTTGTCCTCCTGGGCGAATATCAGTTTGTTAGGCGAGTCTTGTGGTTTGGAATCTGTTGATGAGGTTTCTTGTGTAAAATCGACTTGTTCAGGAGATTCTGTGAGCGGTATGTCAATGTCATTCAATTCCTTTCTCGATATTGTTAGCAAGTCATTGTAGGCTTTCTCTTTTGTTTCCTCAGGTTTTTCATCAATGTCACGGCTTAATACGTTTGATGTTTCCTTTTTGTAATTTTCTATTATTTTGTTTGTTATATTTGCCAACTTGGGATATAATGTAACCCGACTTTGAAGTAGGCGAGCTTTATTAAAAAGATCAACAGATTCACTATTTGTTATTGGTATTTGTATAGGGTTAGGGTTCAGAACCCCTTGACTCACTATTTTGTTGTTTAGTTTTACATTTTTTTTACTGTCAATTTCCTTTTGGGCAAGTTTGACTCTATTTTTTTGTCTCTCAATAATATTTTGCAATTCGAGTTCGCGGTTGAAATAAAGTTTGCTGACAGTCTTGAAGATCTCGAGTGGGCCCTTGATGACTTGCATAAACTTGTTCTTGATAGAGTGAATATACGTGTAGATGTCTTGGTTGGCCACATTGGAGTTTCGGTTGGTGCGATCTATAATGTCGGCGAAAATGAACAGGTAGACTATGCATTTATTCTTAATTTCATCTGTAGATTTCGAAGAGTTGGTGAGCATGCACAAGAGATAGTGGATGATCTCGAGCAAGTCTTGTTGGATGCGGGTGACGCCGCGATCACTTCCTTCGCTTACACTTCTTTTTAATCCTCGCTTTTGTTGTTCTGTTTGTGTTTGTGGGTCAATGTCATTGTCTGTTGTGATTGTTTTGAACAAGGTGTCATTTTCATAGGCTTGCACAAAATAATGGATGCCGTGAAGAGATTTCGTGACACTTTGTTTTTTTTTATTAATGTTTTGGGTGATGGTGAGATGGATGATTTGGACATCAGCTAGTGTCGCTATTATGGGGGTGTCTTGTTTATGATTGAATGTTTTAAGATCACCTGTCATAGAGGTGTTGTCAAGGTAGTCGAACGAGATGCCGTATTCGAATTCGTTTGGTTTGATTATGATGTCACTCTCAATGAGATTGAAATACTTGTTGCCTTCGGGCTTCATAGGGATGTTGACTGCGCGATTGGCGAAAAGGAGACGACCGTCCTTGACCCGTGCGCCAGAGCTGCTGCGTGTGAAGCGATGTGACATGATGATGAGGTGTTTATTATATGATGGTTTTGTTTTTGTGGATTTTGTATGATGAGATGATAGAGATAGTGATGGAGTTGGATATTTGTTCACATATTCACAAGCGTGTATTTCAAATATGCGATTCATTACATGACTTTGTGCATGATAGTCGAGGTGATGTGGATCAGATCGAGGTTAGGAATGTTTTCAATGATGCCATGAAAGGGGCGGATCTGAGAAGAAATGGACTCACAGAATTGGGTTTCTATACTGAAAATCTCTTGACTTTTATCCATAATAAAACAAATGACTTGCAATTGGCTCTCGATACTGTATATATGCTAGATGTCAATGGGCCAAGCGAAAAAGATCAAAAATTTGAAGTTGATCTTTTGGTCAAGGCAAACGAGTTGATGGTCGCAGATGGCAATACGAAAGATCCAGAGGCTTACATTCTCAAAGCCTTGGACATGGAATTTGTTCCTCCTGCTCCCGTCTCTACTATATATCAGTCTCCTTCATATGTTGAGCGGATATCTGTATTTCATAAACTTTTGGGGGAAATTGAGGAGGCAAAAAAATGTGTGATTTACATTTTACATTTAAACGTGGATGAAGGTGATGTATTGCCAAGTGATGAAGATAAATATATATCCCAAAAAGGGGGTATCAAGAACTACTACTTTCCGAAAATCCCCAGCGAATTTGTTTGGGAGCTAGTCACTATTACAGAATGCCGTGGTGTGAAATTCGACAAGCGTGACTGTACGTTATATTTGGATGTGACCTATGGTGGCGAGAGGAAGCGTTTGTATGAAGACATGAAGTTGGCAGACGACGAGTATGTTCGAGAGGGTATATGGTTTGATGGTGCCGATCCGAGTGGGGGTGCTTTCAGGATAGAACAACACGAGGGACATACCAGGATTGAACCATATATAGGCAGTAATCGTGGTGGGTTTGTACGTTTGAAGAGTATTTGGAAAACCATCCACACCAAGTTTGTCGACCCAGACAAACGCATCACTACGAATTTTCACGATACGATATATCTCAATTTACAGACTTGTGTATATGATCGAGTTGCAAAAACGCTCTCCGTACCTGATTGGTATGATCAAACTGAATATGGTTACAAACACAAATACGACTATATTCCTTTTGATAAAATTAACAAGGAGGGAGCCGCTAATCGAACAAAATTTGTACTATCACCTGATAACAAATATTTTTCTATTATTTCTAGCGGTGTAAAGAATAAAAAGTGTACCTATATGAAACAAACACTTGGTCCATTGGTCCTAGATATCAAGATGTTTGGCGTCAACTCGCCAGGTGGGTGGCTCATAGATGGCGAGAATTTTGATGCCGAGTCCAAGATGGACAACTCGTTCAACGAAAGAGCCATTCGAATTCTTGAGAGGATCGCGGGTGTGAATGACGAATCATCATTTTTTTGCCATAAACATGTATTCCGTGACAAGAATATTAACAAGATTGCACGTGTTGCTTTTGATGAGGTAGCAATGAAACAGAGCTTGGCAGAGGTCCTTACACACAAGGTGATGAAATTCTGTATCCCGACTCGATATGTTGCCGGATACATTAAAATAATCAAGGACAAGTTGTTCTCGGATCATCTCATGGTTGTAGATACTGATTACAAGGTGATATCGGATGCATTCACCAAGATACTTACATTTGCAAATTTATGGGATTCTTCGACTGCCTCAGATAGTATTTTGGCGAGATATGACAAAGGCAATGTAGAAATTCATGATGTTTCTACCTTGCCTATGTCATCTGATAGTAGTAAATTGCATATTGTCAAGACCGAGTTGGATCGAGATGACCTCCAGTATGTGTTCTTTGGAGAGGATATTGCGTTCACCTGTGACGTGGACCCTGAGACCAAAGACTCGATATTAATTGATACAAGTATTGTGAATGTGGCTGGTGGGTATAGGAGTTTCATACCTATCAAGGGGACACAATCCGTTCCAGCAAATGATTATAACAATGAGTATATATTAAGAACCGTGGCCTTGTTAAAGAATGCGTTGCTTGATAGGAGCCGAATCGAAAGCTCTCTAGGGAAAAGAAAAATGCAAATTATCCAAGAAGACGATGCGGGTGTGGCGAGTGTGGATCGCGTATTGCGCACACGCCACCCTAGGCGATATAATTATATAAAAAAAGGATCCAAGAATAATAATTGGAAGAAAATATATCCATCTCTTGGCCCGTGGAAAACAATGCATGGTGATGATCACCTTGATGACAAACACAGGGAGCGATTTATTTTGAGTGTAAAGAACTCTGGGGATGCGTTTCAGGTTTTGAGTGCAGAGGCTTTGCAAAAGAAAAGTCATCGTAAAGTAATATTGTTGACTCTTGACGAGTTGTGTTTTTACAATGCCAAGTCGCGAAAGATACCTGCGATCTTGTACAAGTCGGGGGCGAATATGATGAATTTGACTGTTTATAACCCACATGGTGTTGAGCCGATGGGAGGAGGTGGGGGTATTGTTGATATTAAACCAATCATTCTAGACAATACGGTGAGCATAGGGAATGTTGAATTATTCATAGCGCATTTACAGGAAAAGCGCCGGGGTGTCAATGGAATAGATGCATCTGCATTCGAAACATATGCTGAATATTTGACGAGGAATGGAACAGCACCTGATTTTGATATTTGTTCCTTGGTTGATTATGCTCTTGAAAAGATACAAGAGTTGTATATTGATTATCAACAGTTGTTTGGGCTTTTTGATAAGAGTCCGCGCAGAAAAACTTTCAACATGTTGAAATATTGTTGGCTGTATCAGATCATTAAAAAAAATGATGTTCAATATTTGAAACATGGCATGAGTGTTGGGGAGTTGCAACTTTACTTTTGTGAATTAAACAAGTCGGATACCGAAGTTGGCAAGCTGCCGGATGCTGAGTTTAACGTATCAATATTGAACGATCCCGAGTTCTACATGTCAAGTCAAGATGCGTGTTTGGAATATTTCTTTACAAAATATCCTGAAGAGTTTTTGAAATGTGTGGGAATAAAAAATATAGAACAACTTTTCGTTTCAAAACAGGATGATGAGTTCTTTGCGAGTTATAGAAAATTATATACAAACCGAAATTCTGATCCTGGTACTGGTCCTGTAAGAGGTGGCTATCGATATATAAATAAAAATACTCAAAGGAAATTGTCTAAATATTTGCTCACTAGGTTTATGTTTCAAAGACGCAAAATTAAAAAAGCAATAATAAAATAATTGGTGGTGCATATACATAGGATTATGCGGAGCGCTTTTCTATCATAGCGGCATGAGTTTTGGCTATATGATCATAATGGGCGGTGGCCCCCGGAATTGGTGTGTATACGATATGATTTGTGCGAAGCAATATTCTATCATAGCTGCACGACAATATGGGGCAATGCCATGCAATTTGGCCCCCCGGAATGCGTGTGTATACGATAAAGGTGAGCGAAGCAATATTCTATCATAGTTGCACGACAATGTGGGGCATATATTTTACAAGTTGGCAAGTTGGGAGTGATGCGTGAAAGTTGGGATTGGATGACACGAAAGTTGAGAGAGTTGTCGTGAAACTTGAGAGTGATGTTGTGAAAGTTGTCGTGGACATTGGATTGGATGTCGTGGAACTTGAGAGTGATGTTGCGAAAGTTAAGAGAGTTGCTGTGGAACTTGGGATAGATGTCATGGAACTTAGATTGCATGTCGTGGAACTTGGATTGGATGTTGGGTGAGATGTTCTGAAAGTTGGTTGGAGATGGTGCAAATAGAAAATAATTTTGAAATGATGTTGCAGAAACTACAAGGGCTTTGTCCTTTTGATCGAGTGATTCAGGATAGTGGTAGCCAATTTTGGCTTTTGCGTTTTGATTGTGTCAGCATCCAAGTTCTTGATTGAAATGATCCAATCCTTTGCTCCCTTGATGTCAGGTTGAGTTATATTGTCATTGTAAACACGGGAGAGAATTCTGACAGCGACTTCGACAATCCACTTTTCGATGACATCACTCTTTAACCCAACCATCCACGACCCATTGAAATATTCAAAGTAGTCCCTGTTCTTACTGCGAATCGTGTAGTTTTGTAGGAAGTTCTTGTCAAAGTGGACACTTATCATGAGCAACGGTAAATCCTTTTCCTTCAAACACTTATACAATATTGTATTCGATATGTGTTGATACGACTCACAACCAAAATGTGTAGGTGGCTTAGTATCAATATATGACTTGTGTTTTTGTGTAAGTTTCAATGTCTCTTGTTTCAATGTGACGTGCTCCCTCTCCAATTTGTGGTACAAGGAATAGAGCTCAGCGACTTGATCATGTATTGTCTTTTTCTTTTCCACGTCAGCGATGAGTTGTTCACGATCAATGTCTTGATTGCGCACAATACAGGGTTTTTGGGTGTTCAAGTGCTTGATCATGTGCGTCTTGTGTGTGGTCTCGTAAAAGCAACGAAGGCAACTGAACTTTTTACTGTTTTCAAAAAGAGGCTTGTCCTCCACTGCTGGATTTGGAATGTCAACTTGTGTTGGAATGTCAACTTGTGTTGGAATGTCAACGTCGATTTCTGTTGGTGTGTCCAACACAAAAGGTACTTCCACGTGAATAGACACATCCTCGTCGTGTGGTTTGTCCACTTGTACAGAAACATCCACCTTGCGCGGTTTGTCTACATTTATGGTAGTGACTTTAGAATTGTCGCGAATATATGATGTAATTTGTGACATCATTTCATCCACGTTGCCTTCAAAATATTCATTACCAATGTCTTTCCTCCTTTTAAAATCTTGTTTGAATTTGTTTATGAGATATCGTTCATACTCTTCAGCATTGTCTGTATAGATGGCTAGATATAGCTTGCTTCCATTGGGATATTGCTTCATCCTCTTTGTGAGGTCGGTAGTCATACCTATCTTAAAAACTGGTTCATTATGTTGCATGAATTCACGCACCCAAATAATATAGATGAAACCGAACACGTTTGAAACGCCTGTCATAATGAAGTAGCTGCATTAACAAATTAGAGTTTGATCACTTTTTAGCAGATTTCATTAAAAAAGTTGTTAGGGTAACTTTATATTGGTAGATCGTGATGAAATGTTCTACAATGAAGAAAAGTTGAAAAATGTAGTATCCGATGATATAAAGACTCTCTACTGACCCAATACTCCCAAAGCTTTTGTTTGTTCACTTGCCTATTGTCTACCTACGGCCAAAGGCCTAAGCGCAGCGACCGTTTTCGCGTGTAAGATGATTACCAAGGGACTCGCTCAGGCTGTCAAGGACTCGAACGACGACATTACGGCGTCGACTGCCGAGGTCACTGAGATTCTGGAGACTTTCTGGAAGTACACGCTGGACCAGGTCCAGGAGGGCAAGACGGTCAAGATCGTCGGTGTCATGAACTTCTCGAGGGTCCTCAAGGCCGCTCGCGAGTACTCGCTGCCCCGTTCCAAGGACGGCGAGAAGATCAAGAAGGAGGCACGCTACGCCATGAACGTCAAGCTCATGGCCGGCATCAAGAAGACCATGGAGGCGGTGTCCGTTGACGCGGACGAGCCTGTTGACGAAGTCAAGGTGGTTGTGGAGGAGTCTGATTCCGAGACCGAGACTGTCCCTGCAAAGGGCAAGCCGGTCAAGGCTGTGGTCAAGGCCAAGGCTCCTGCCAAGGAGAAGAAGCCCGCACCGGCCAAGAAGGCAGTGACGCCGCGTCCCTCGGACATCGAGTCCGATTCGGAGTCCGAGGCCAAGCCCACGCCTTCAATGGCAAAGGGCTCTGCCAAGGGTTCCAAGACTAGCCCAAAGCACAGCGACGTCGACTCCGAGGAGGAGGACAAGCCCGTGACCAAGCCTGTGGCGCCCAAGAAGGGCAAGGCGGCCCCGAAGGCCAAGGGCAAGGCGGTGGCCGAGACCAAGTCAGACCTGAAGAGCGAGGACATCAGCCCGCCCCACAGTGCTGCTGGCAGCAAGCCGTCGTCCAAGTCCAAGACCACCAAGACGGGTGCTGCGTTCATCTTTGACGACGACGAGTCGGATTAGGTGATTGTCGTGTTTTATTGAATATTATTTTCAAAATTGGGAATTGTTGCTAAATGCACATTTTCCTTTGCTGGCTCGAACAAGGGGATATTATTAAACATTGGATAGTGGGGGTGTGGGGCAGCGTTATGCCCCACATTGGATACGCTGCAAGCATCCCCTCCGTGCCTACAAGTTAGGTGCGCATACAAGTTTGCACAATTTCCGTGTTTTTTATTTTCTCTGACGACTATACAAAAAATTTATCAACATGTTATAAATGACCGTGAAGAAAGATTGCCCAGAAGGTAAAGAGCGAAGTGCCAAGACTGGAAACTGTGTGAAATCTTGTCCATCAGGATCGGTTCGCAATCCCAAGACAGGACGTTGTGTAGGTGCCAAGGCGGCTAGAAAGCCTGCTGCGGCCAAACCCAAATCTGCGTCTAAACCGAAATCAGCTTCTGCGTCTAAAAGGTCAACACCAAAGCCAGTGAGTATTATGTCGACCCCTTCACGTTCTGAAGTGACCGAGTGCAAGAGGCGTCTTGTAGAGGCTGAGAAGCAGACCAAGGCGGACGTGCGCATGATGAAGGACATTAGTGACAAGATGCTTTTTTATAAACATCAAATGGAAAAAATAGAGGATCGCCTTCGCTCTTGCAACAAGGACAAGGATGAAATTATGACCGAGTTGAGGTCACTCAAGTCTCGCTTCCGCGTTTAAGATTCGACTAGGAAAGCTCATCGCCGGTGCGAGGGCGAGCTCGCGACAAGGATGAAATTATGACCGAGTTGAGGTCACTCAAGTCTCGCTTCCGCGTTTAAGATTCGACTAGGAAAGCTCATCGCCGGTGCGAGGGCGAGCTCGCGACAAGGATGAAATTATGACCGAGTTGAGGTCGCTCAAGTCTCGCTTCCGCGTTTAAGATTCGACTAGGAAAGCTCATCGCCGGTGCGAGGGCGAGCTCGCGACAAGGATGAAATTATGACCGAGTTGAGGTCGCTCAAGTCTCGCTTCCGCGTTTAATGTGTTGGCGTTGACTTTAGAAAGCTCATCGCCTGTGCGTTTAGGCAGCCTTTAGAGGCTCGCATGCAAGTTCGTGGTAGGTGCCAAAGATATAGTCGGCGCCTAGGAAGATTATATTGAAATTTCCTTTTTGTATTCCCTTGACAACGTGATGGGCAATGTGGTTGGTATAAAAGAACCAGGGCAGTGGGATTGGCAAGATAGAAGGTCCGTCTGTGAGTGTCATGGTATTTAGTATTGGGTCTGTGCTAGCCCCCCCTAGGGGGAAATGCAGGTCGGTGTGAAGAGTGTTCCAGCTGTATCCGCCATAGAGAGTGAGGGCGAGAGTAGTGATGGCATGAAGGGCGAGTTTATCGGGTTCGGCTAGGGCGAGGACAGTGAATGTAAAGGTGGTGAATAGGACAAGAGTAAACCAAGAGAGGATGAGCTCGTACTTGTCCTCGAACTTGGCAAGGGTCATGTCGGCATTGGTGTGGACGTGGTGGAACTTGTGACGGAGACAAGTTATCTTGAGATAGCGAAATATTGGATTATATGTGTGTGGATTGTTCGTGAGCCATGGCCAAAAGATGTTGGCGTGCATGATGTACTTGTGGATGAGCCACTCTGTGATTGCGAAAAGCAAGTAGACGGATGCAAAATAGTTGGCATAGTATGTGATTGTCGCAGAGCTTAGGTCAGGATCAATTTGGGTGTGAGTGAATTGATTTGTGAGTCCTGAAAGGAAAGTGGGATAAGTGGTTGCGATGAATGGGGCGAGTAGGATGAATACTGGGGTGGGAATGATCATGCTTCCATATAGGCCGACGAATGCGAGAGTGATGGCGACTTGTTGGGGGTTGTTCAGGGCAATGGCAGAGGCATACATGGATGCGGTGAATGCCCATGTTTTTTGGGCGACCTGTCTTGGTGACGGCCCTATGACTTGATGGCCCTGTGACATGATGGAATTATTAGATGATGTACTTGTTGCAATTGTGTTTAGATAGGGACACAATAATGAAAAATGATGGCTTTGAAGTAGTTCACCAATTGTGTGGATGGAAAAGTTACAAAAAATGTTTTCGATGGTATCTATTTGTTGTCTAAAAAGCAACCTGTATAATTTGATCAAGAGTATTATTCAATTGTTTTTCCCAATGTTTTTGAAAATATAGTGTTTTTTAATAGCATCGAGTGCGTGTTGTGACATAGCTGATAATATCAGTCCACGTCTCTTCACATGTGTCGCCGATATGCTGCCGCAATAGATTTTTCATTTCGTCTATTCGCATTCTGTATGCTGGTGATGTATCTTTGATTTCATCATACATGGCCATATACTTTTCCGATATGGCCATTGACTTGCTGCTGTATTCTGGAGAGTTCATGATCGCCTTGTCTGACATGGTTTTTATGTTTGGTAAAAGGTCGCCGATTTTTAAAGTGATGAAATGCACCATGATTGTCGCCCAATCTTTCTTAGAGGAAGAGACCATGTGCTTTCGAATAGAGTCCAGTTCATGTGTCTTCCACCTTTTGGGGTCTTCGTCTTTTATACATTGGATGTTCTTTGACACTTGGTTGTCAGTGATGACGATATTCCTGCGCTCCAAGTACTCATGGAAGGTCTCTTTGATGTCCTCCATTTTACTATTTTATTTATGTCAAGAATCCTTAGGTATTGTGCAACGTTTGGAAGAATAAATATACAATATAAAGGAAAATCGTGTTATCTATATTATAAAAGTTTCACCATAACCAAGACTATGTCAGGATATATTTTCATTGTATGGCCAACTGATTATCAGAAAAATAATGAATGTGTTTACAAAATTGGGTCAACTAAGGATATCAAATTAAATATGGAAACTTTCCCTAAAAAAAGTGTTCTCATATTAAATATTCATGTTAAGAATATGACGTGCATACACAAGCACGTTAGTAAACAATTCAAGGAAGATTTTAAAGAACGACTAGATGTAGGGAAAGATTTCTTTGAAGGAAACGTTGGTGATATGATGAAGGCAATTACTTCATATACACAGACAAAATAAATATATTATTTTTTAATCAATATGTAGTTGATGCCATCCTTTGACTCCATCAATAATGTCAACTTGTACATTTGGTAACCGTTTAGTAATCTCATATTCTAATTCGTCTTGTGAAGTAATTTTATAATATGGCTTATTTTTCAACACCCAATCGTTATATATAACATATACATGACTATTTGGTAAGAATGTGTCACCTGTTTTAATTAGTTGTACAAATTGGTCAATATGGTTATATCGCTTCTGATTTTCGGACATACACTCTAAATATATAGTGTTATCGTGTTCATTTATTTTTTCAATTGCACTCGGTAAAATATTTGATACAGGTAAAATAATATTGTAAATGACTTTAATCATTTCATTTTTATCACCTTCGAAAAATTCGTTGCCAATATCTTTCCTAGCCTTAAAATCTTTTCGAAATTGACGAATTATACAGCTTTCATAATGTCGTGCATTGTCAGTATACATGATGACAAAGAACTGACTGTTCATTGGATAGCCAGACATTCGCTTTAGAATATTTCCAGACATACCAATTTTAAAAATATTTTTGTTAGCTTGCATAAACGTCCGTATCCAAACAAAATAAATATAACCAAACATGATTATAATCTACTAAAGTATGTTGTATTTTTCTCTATATAATATTACTTTGTTGTTTTGGGTATGGTTATGGATTTATTTGTAATGTAATTGTCCAACATAATTTTGAAGTTCATTTTGCCTGTAAATTTTATACATGCAACGAGTTTCTGAATATTTTCCACTGCGACATCACATTGCGACACAATATTAAATATATTCGAATACTTTGTTGAAAGAGCACTTGTAGATTCCACGGTATTGTTGCCTAGAGGATATAATATATCGTTATCAAATGTGTTTATTACCATTGGTCTCATTTTGAGTACTGCTAGGGTATGGTAGTGTTTATTTAATTCTTGTAACGCTTTGCTTTTCACTTCTGTAGAGCCGTTCTCACATTTCCTAATGATGTAAAACTCGATATGTTTGAAATACTCTTCATTAATGATCTTCATAATTTCTTGATATGCTTCATCTATTGAAAAATAATTAAGGTAATCCGATTTCCCTTTGAGGAGAATGACATCATTTTCAGGGTCTGATAGAATGTTAATGTGTTTACTCTTAACAGTTCCTCTAAAGATTTTTTCTACGTTTGAAACTGAAATTTTGATATATGTCTTTATAGTGTCTTGTTTAAACGCAATAACTTCGTCCTTGAACGTATGCCATATCCATAGATTAATTGGAATGACTCCTGCCCCTTGGAACATGAAATATTTCCTAGTTATTTCTGTGAAACTCATTGATTTGATATCATGAATAACCATATTTTGTTCAAAAACATATTGGTATACTCGATGGGACATGATATAATCTTTGATTGTGTCAGTTAGTTCAAAGTTGTGTCTTTGGCTTAACGGGTGACACACATTTTTCTTGTTATACAAGTGGGTCTTCATGTTACATTTCAATTGTGTTGTAAGTCCACACCTTGGGCATGTGTAAGGATCAACCATTTATCAACAAAATGATCAATATTTTTTGTAAAATTAATCAGTTGTTTTTAAAAAATTAATGTTTTGTTTTTAAACCATTGTTGATTTTATTCAAGTGATTGCCTTTGTCAAATCCTTGAAGACGAGGGATATTATAGACGTATGACATACCATTAGCTTTTGTAGAGGTAAGTGCAGATCAACTTCAATTGCTTTATGCTTTACGGCTTCAATGACGCGATCACATATGCCATGAGCGCCGCATAATCGATCACTTTAAAGTCTGCGACCTGCTTGTGAGTGAGCACGCCGTTCTCTGGTGCGGGTGGGTCAAACGTGGGTGTAGCCCCGGTGCCAGTGACAGTAGTGACAAAGGTATTGTCAAACTTGACCACATCACCTGCTACAAAGGGTGTCGAGGCAGGGACGGGGACAAAGTCAGTAGTGGTATCAACGGCGTCGGGGAACACCTGTTCCACCTCTTGGGCAATAAGACCTGCATGGCGCTTGCCAGGCTTGTCTATGAACTCGTAAAACACGGGGTTGAGCTGTTTTAGGGCGGTCAGCGAGGCGGACTCGGAGGTGATGGGTGTGATGTAGGTCTTGGTGCGCAGGTCAGACACATTGTACACGTGTTGGGCGCGGATGCTACCTGTCGGGGCGTCAATCTCGTACTGGGGCGTTGTGGTGTTGAACCCGATAAAGGCGCCGAGGGGCATGGTGATGTTGGACGCGACCGTGAGGTTGCTCAGGGACATGTTGCTCGAGGTCGATGACAGGCCGTAGGTGTTGGTGCCCGACGTGTAGATCTGGTCCGCGGGGCTGTTGGAGATGACGATCTCGCCCCCTACAGTGAGCAGCGAGCCGACAGCGGCAGTGTTGGTCACCATCGAGTTGATATTGGTATTGGTGTTGGTCAAGGGGAGGGTGTTGGAGTCAATGGCCGACCACGGGATGACATTAGTATTGTTGGATAGGGTATTGTTCGAGTTCAGGGACCACAGGGGAACCGAGCGGGGGGTATAGGTAAGGTTGGCGGTGGACGAGGCCATGATGGGGATCTGGTTAGAATTGATAGAGGACCAAGGGATGGCATTGAGTGTGGAGAAATTGACAGCGTTGACGGGAATGTTAGAGGTGGTGGATGTAAAGTCAATGGCGGTCGAGGGAATGTTCGAGTTGGCAAAGAACGAGCTGCTCATGTCGGCGTTGACGATCTGGCCTGCTTGGGTGCCGCGGATAGAGGACCAAGGGACGGTGACCGTGTTCGAGTCAATGGCAGTAAAGGGAATGGCGTTTGACAAGAGTGTGATCTTTTTGGATTGAATGGTGAGGCCGTCAGTCAGGATCAGGTTGGACAAGGTGGCGGTGGACGAGTTCTTGAGGGTGGCGGCGTCCACGGACCCTGTGGGGAAGGCGACGGTGCCGGTGCCGAGGACCGAGAGACTTGTATAGGCCGTGATGTTGGAGGCCATGATGCTGCTAAAGGTGCCGACCGTGGGGCTGACATAAGAGGTGACATCGGCGCCACCGGTCACGATGATCTCGCTAAGGACGTTGAGGATGGACGTGGTCGAGGTGTTGGTGGTGACCGAGTTGACAGTGGGGTCGGTGGGTAGGGAGGTTGAGCCGCCACCCCCGCCTCCTCCGGCCGAGTACATGGTCAGGGCACCTGTGACAGTGTTGGAGGACCAAATGGCACCAGTAATAACGAGATTGGACATGGTGGCATTGCAGGCGGTTGTGCCCGATGGGGAGATGATGAGGGCGTTGGACGAGTTGGAGGCGCCAATATAAAATGTGTTGCCGGGGGTCTTGGTATAGAACTGGACATCGTTTGTGCTGGCGCCTTTGAAAACGGAATTGGCAGATGTGCGGAGATTAATATATGCCATTGCGCGTCGGTTATTACACTAGGATTAGGATATTTTGGAATCAGAGGTTAAAAATGAACGCGGCCTTTTAGTGTTTTTCTACAATATATTTCAGAAATATTTGTGTAAAAAATAATAAAATATAGGTCCCCGAACTCCAGCGTATATATGAAAGAGTGTGAAACGAAATATCATGTGATCAAGCTGGCACTATGGGGCGATACCCCTTGGAGGCCGTAGGCCGGCTTATAGACCTTGTAGGTGATACCCCCTGAGGCCGTAGGTGACATGGTGGAATGTTGTGAGACATGGTAGAGTTTTTGTGGGTGTTGTGAGTACATGTGGGTGTTGTGAGTACATGTGGCATTTTGTGAGTACATGTGGCATTTTGTGAGTAACATGTAGGTTTTGTGAGTACATGTGGCATTTTGTGAGTAGATGTACACTTTTGTGAGTACATGTAGGTTTTGTGAGTAGATGTACACTTTTGTGAGTACATGTGGCATTTTGTGAGTACATGTAGGTGTTGTGAGTAACATGTAGGTTTTGTGAGTACATGTGACATGACAAGCAGTACATTCGAAGTTTTGGTACTTTTGTGAGTGCGGGTGCGGGTTTGCCTCCCGGGCGCGGGTTGTCGTACAAGGAATCTTTGGGTGGTCAGTACGCGGGTTTTGCGGAATGTAGTATGCGGTACGCGGGTGTAGTACAATTGCTGCGGCTTCTCGGAAACGCAATAGAAAGAGAGCGCGTTGGCAAACGAGTCGCATAGGTCGCGTTGATTTATTATTTGTAGTGTGGTGGCTACTTGTACTGTTGGCGGGTTAAAGTACAGTGTGGAGTAGAAATTGGAATTTGACAAACGTGAATACGGGATTGTGTGTACAAATACGAGTATATTTTGATAGGTTGTATGGGGGTCAAAGAAGAATACACAGGCTCTTTTTTAGGTTCCAGAGGCATCTGTGGATAGTTTTGCCCAGTGTGGGACCAACTGTGGACACTGTGGAACTGCTGTGGAGTCCATGCCACCACGTTTCTGGAATTGCGAGACTGTCATGACTTCATGACTTCATGACTTCATGGCTTTTGACTCATGACTTTTAACTTTTGGCTCATAGCTTGAGGTTTGACTTCAGGCTCACACATTTGTTGCACATTACATTCACGGTTATGTAAAAAATGGGCAAAATGTTTGGTTTGGCATCATGTTCGTTGAGTTGGTTGCCTAGTGCGGAATGGCAATAGCTCATGCATGTTTGCTGTCTGCTGGCTAGCTCATGCATGGGGCTGCTGGTGTGGCTGGTGTGGCGGGTGCTGGGCCTGCTGGGGCCTAAAAAGCCTGACAAGCTCGATCAGGGCCGCGGCGATAACCTGCGCCGCTCCAGCAGCAGACAGCAGGACCATAAACGCGAGTATGTAGAGAAGGGGCAGGTCCTTGGCGGCGTCGGCGAGGACCTGTGCGGTGTGGGGCAGGGGGCGTAATATTATAAACGACGGCGGCCCGTGCTGTGGTGTCATTTGCGCGTGTATGCTGCGCATGCGCGAGGGCACGTGAATTGCCACTTGCGGGGGCGGCGCACCGTTCAGGCGCACGCACGTGAAGTGCCACTTGTGGACGCGACTCACCGCAAACTGCACGGCGCCGATAATCCCTGGCAGCCCAAAGAGGAGAGCGATGAAAACCAGCACCATGAAGACGATGGCGACGCCCCCTCCTCCGATTTGCGGCGGTGCGTGGACCAGGGCGTGGGCGTGGGCGTGTGCGCCAGGGAAGGGAGCTCCAGCTGCCTGCATCTTCGCGAAAAGTGGACCTGGAGATTGTTGGGCGAATCCCTATGCAGGGGGCAAGTACGGGATTCTCTCAGTACGGGAGATTTCACTAGGACAATGCCGTTTTTCCTTTTGCTTTGCTTTGTGTAGCTTGTTGTCGCAAGTGGAAGGTGCAAGGCAGCTAGGAGACGTGTCGAAGATTCGATCTAGCTTCAAGTTCGGCGCCTTTGTTCGAACTCTGGTTCCGGAGCAGGGGGTACTTAAGCCAGTCCTCGGCCCATTTCTCCATAATTTCCTCAAAAAAAGTCGAGTTTGGGTCAAGAGCCAGTTACTCTGTCCCAATGGCCTCCATCTCTCGCCGTGTGATGATGACTTACCCCGTCGATCGCTCCTACTATGCCAGCCACCTGGATATCCAGGAATATGATCAGATTGTGCACTTTGATGCTCTTCAGGACGGCCGCTTCTCTCGGGCCATTGGCCGCAGGGGAGGTCACTACAGCCCCCTTGCCCGCAAGCTCAAGACGCTGAGGGAGAGGGAGCTGGTGGAGGTGCACGGCCTACCGGCCTTCCCGGCCCCCCCGCTGGCTACTGGTGATGATGGTGAGGGCTGGGAGATCGAGGAGGTGGACCTGACGGGCGGTGGTGCGGGTTCTAGCATGGGGGGCTTCAGCAACCCGACCATGGCGGCGGCGGCGACGTACATGACGCAGATGGGGCACGCGTCATCTCGGTTTGTCATGGAGATGACCAACGCCTCCAAGAAGTTTGTGACCGACGTCAGCATGGTGCCGCCGCTGCCGGACCGGGTGCAGACCAACACGCCGGCGGAGCTGCTGTCGTCGTGTGCCATCTGCTTCGAGGCGCCCACTGAGCCCATGTTCGGTGTCCCCTGCAGCCACGTGTACTGCAAGGCGTGCCTCATGCACCCCCACATGGACAGCAGGGAGGTCATCAGGAACGGCATCAAGCGGGTGATCGTCAAGAGCTGCCCCCAGTGCCGCGGCCCCAACGTCACCTTCTACAGGATGCTGCCCCCGGCCTAAATGATTCTCTGTGAGTGCTACTGACTTGCTGACTTGCTTACTTGCTGACTTCTGGCTACTGACTAGCTGACTTGCTGACTTGCTGACTTGCTGACTTGCTGACTTGCTGACTTCTGGCTACTGACTAGCTGAACCCGGCAATGGCCAATGTAGAGTATCTTTTTATAGGATGGTGGGTCGGGTGCTGCTGTTGCTATCATGGTGGGGTCGGGTGCTGCTGTTGCTCATCATGGTGGGGTGGCTGTGTGTCCAAGTCTGTATGTAAATAATGCAGCCACCTCATCGCCACGACTTGTTTACAATAGTGATAAACTTCAAGCCAGTAGAATGTCAGCAACCTGCACAAGTCACGCAGTCACACAGTCACACAGTCATAAGTCGCAGTCACACAGTCACGCAGTCACGCAGTCACGCAGTCACACAGTCACACAGTCATGCAGTCACGCAGTCCACGACTCGATTCTCACATCATAAAAGTCAATGACAGTGTTGACTCGGATGGCGCTCACTCCAGCAGTGGTCAGCATGTTCAAACCTGTAGAGAGAAGTATGAAGGGGTATCTGTTTGGGCATTGGAATTATCACTCTTGAGGTGTGAAGGTGCTCTAGAGATGTGCGAGTGCGCTCTGCCGAGGTGATCCGCTGGGGCATTTGAATCATCACTAGAGGTGCGGGGGTGCTCTGCCGAGATTTGTATTACCACTCTAGAGATGTGAGGGCGCTCTGCCGAGATCCGCTGGGGCATTTGAATTACCATTCTAGAGGTGCGAGGGTGCTCTGCCGAGATGTGAGGTGATCTGCTGGGGCGCTCTGCCGAGATGCAGGTGATCCGCTGGGTCACTCTAAAGGTGTGAGGGCGCTCTGCCGAGGTGCAAGCTGATCCGCTGGGGCATTTGACTCTTCACTCTAGAGATGTGAAGTGATCCGCTGGGTCACTCTAAAGGTGTGAGGGCGCTCTGCCGAGATGCAGGTGATCCGCTGGGGCATTTGACTCTTCACTCTAGAGATGTGAAGTGGTCCGCTGGGGCCTTTGAATCATCACTCTAAAGGTGCGGGGGTGCTCTGCCGAGGTGTGAGGTGATCCGCTGGGGCATTTGACTCATCACTCTAGAGGTGCAAGGTGATCCGCTGGGGCCTTTGAATTACCACTCTAGTGATGCGAGGGCGCTCTGCCGAGGTGCAAGGTGATCCGCTGGGGCCT
>Ga0316221_1002085_pt1 | contig 18636 bp, 13 predicted proteins | sample TBH18007metaG_FD_206003 | JGI IMG/M metagenome (GOLD analysis project Ga0316221, IMG submission 206003) | Freshwater microbial communities from Trout Bog Lake, Wisconsin, USA - TBH18007 | ecosystem: Environmental > Aquatic > Freshwater > Lake > Hypolimnion/Profundal zone | place: USA: Wisconsin... | reverse complement strand
AACCGATAACAACTGCTTCAAGTTGCACGCGTTGCTTCACTTCGTCCATTACCGAAAAGGCTTTGATTAATTTAAAAATAAAAATGGAGAAGGCAATAATCGGCACTACAGCAATAATTATTGAAATGGGTTGCCCAAATACACGATGCTTTAACAGCCATACTGCCGGCAAATAGGTGGCTCCGTAGATGAGAGCGAAAATAATCGAGTTTCGATTGGTGATTTTTTTAGATTGTTCCATTGCTCCTAATTTTTTAGTTACTCGCAAAGATAAGTAAACATTTCAAAATAACAAGTAAACTTTACAAAAAGAATACTAAAGTTGACTTATTTTGAAAATAAATTTGTAATAAAGGGTGTTTTGGGAGTTCAATGATTTCTCAATATCGTCCTTAATATAGCCGTTAACTCCAGATTATTGCAATCAAAAAAAGGAAATTTGTTCATAATGTCTCCCCTTTTAAACGTTTAATTTACAGGTTGGGCAATCCCGTCCGAAAGACGGGATTGCTATTATTTCTTTAGGTCGCGGACGGTTTGGCCGGTTACCTGTTTCCCCGGGGTGGCACGATCCCAAATCGTTCCTCTCGGGACCGTTTACCCCGGGCTACAAATAGTTCGCCAGTACCGGGCAACAACAAATTTCAATACAATTTACTCTGTAATACCTTTCCACTTGTCAGTCCTGAACGAAGAAGCAGGAAGGTCTGCGCTGTTATATAGGTTGGCATCATCAGGATTATTGCCCCATGCATATCGGACGGCCACAGGATTCTGAACTTCAGGGGAAGTAACTTCCAGCGTATTTGGTCCGGTCAGCTGAACCGTTGCCCAAAAGAATTTATGATCTTCACCCGCCACGGCAAAACCTTTGATATAGCCGTATTTATCTCTGATCTTCATTCCGCTTCCTACCTGATCAAAGAAAAGTGCAATCTTGTTTCCGTTAATTTTCATCTCTGTATAAACCGGTCCTGAATAAATAATATCCTGGTTGTAAGCAGCTTTAAGAGCCGAAATCGCCAGCCGTTTACCCACCGTCTGTTTATCTTTGGGATGAATATCCAGTGCCTCTCCAACATCGGTTATGACGGCCATCCCGGTATTTGGTAAAGCGAGTGCCATGCTTTGGGCTTCCCTAAGTTCAGCCCAGGCACTCTCCTGAGGCAAGGAATCGGTTTTCATAAAGTTGGCAAGCTGAACAAACAGGAACGGGAAATCTCCCTGATTCCAATGGTTTCTCCAATCTTTAATCAAATCCGGAAATACCCGTTGGTATTGTTTTGCCCTTCCGGCATTCCCCTCACCCTGGTACCAAATAGTGCCCCGGATTCCGTAATGGACCAGCGGTTGGATCATCCCGTTATAAAGCAAGGTAGGGTAGGAGTTAGGGCTTAAAACGGTATTGAATTTTACAAGACCAACCTTGTATTTCCAGGTGCCTACCAGCGAAATAATTTTTTCGCCACATTGCAGGTATAAGGTAGCAGGATTGCCATAGATCCCCCCCATTCCTCCAATATCTTCCATTTGAACAGTCAGGATATTTTTGCCCGGTTTCAAAATACCTGCCTGTATCGGATAAACTCTCGATTTTTCTGCCTGTAATTTGGTTACCCCGACCAAGGTACCGTTGATGAATGTATTGTCTGAGTCGTTAACTTTGGCGAGGTAAAGCGTCGAATTTTGATTTGCTTCGGCAGGAGTAAGGTAAATCTCTTTGCGAAACCAGATGATTCCGTCGACCCCTTGAAGCCCGTTCGATTCAATGTATCCCGGGAGCTGCATCGTTTTCCAGGAAGTATCATTAAATTCAGGTGCTGCCCATATCGGCTGATCGCCCTTCATTCCCATGTCAACGGTTGATGTTTCACCTACTCTGTCTCTTACCTCTTTTTCAATCGATTTGGCATAATCGTCCAGGTTGACTTTCTTCAGTTGTTCAAGCTGATTGGTAAAATCGGGATTCTGTGCAATCATCTGGTCGCTGGTCCAGGTTTCGGCAACCGTTCCGCCCCATGATGTATTGATCAGTCCGATCGGCACATGCAATTTCTGATTGAGCTCCCTGCCAAAGAAATAGGCTATTGCAGAAAAATGAGGTGAAGTAGCAGGCGAACACTTCAACCATTCCCCATCTTCAAGTTGATCCTGAGGATTCTGAGAAATGCGTTTTTTAACCGTAAAAAGGCGGATGTCTGGGTAATCAGAAGCGGCTATCTCTTCTTCTCCATTTTTAGCCGTAATCAGGTGGAACTCCATATTTGATTGTCCTGAACAGACCCATACTTCGCCAATCATAATATTCTCAAAGGTTACCGTATTCTTTCCTGTTACAGTCATCTTATGGGGTCCGCCATACTCCATTGCAGGGAATTTCAGGCTCCATTTGCCATCTTTGGTAGTTTTTGCCGAGGCAACAGTCTTGTCAATGGTCACCGTTATTTTCTCCCCGGGAGAGGCCCATCCCCAGACGGGGATTTCAATCCCTTGCTGCAACACCATATTGTTGCTGAAGAGAAGGGGAAGTTTCACCTGAGCTGAGAGGCCGCTTGCAATAAAAAAAAGGAGCAATAATGTCCATTTTTTAGTTTTTAAAATTGCCATGATTATTTTTGGTTTAATTGTCAATCAGTTTTTCTAATGTGTCCTATTGTGTCTAATAAGGTTAGTCTATTTTTCAAAGTTAATACATCCTTCGAATTCCAAGCCGGGTCTTTCCTGAAGTGTGATATTTAACCTTTTCATTGGCCAAAGGATTTTCAGAGATGATCGACCAAGACTGCAGATTTTTTCCTTCTGGGAGGATCATAATCACTTCATTTGCTTTTGTTTTGATCTCCGCAAAATCTCTGCTAATTTTTTGGTTGGTTTTCTGCAGATTGGATTGTACCACTCCCTTTTCCCATGGCAATACCAAATTACAAAGATTTCCCAATAAGCTTTTAATGCTGATCCACTGAACCACTCCTGCACTGATTTCGGATGAAACAATAAACCCACCCCTGGCATGGAGTGTAAACCTGCCTGTTTTATTATCCGGAAAGGCGGGGAAGACCCTGATTTTGCCATCGTAACTCTGAAGCAGCGACTCGTTCATTGCAGTTGCCAGGACAGACATCGATTCCATCGACATGTGGCGGAATGGCCACATCGGTAATGGAAAATTCTCATCTTTAACTTTTGAAGCGACATCAATGACCTTATTGGTCCTGAAGAACCATTCGGCATCTTTATTTACCTCATCTTCCAAACCCCAGTGTCCCCAGCCATTGCAATAAATTTGCCACCTTCCAGGAAACCTTTCGAGATCAATTGCGAGCTCTTTTGCCATTCCCAGGCGTGCCATCACGACCGGTACCGGATCCCAGCCTGTAACTTCCGATCCATAAAGAAGGGTTGTGGCAGTAGCCAACTTAAAGATAGTGTCATCCTTTTGAGCTAATCCTATCACACCCGAAGGGAATACGGGAGAGGAAGGGACCGAAGGGAAAATGCCATCCAGTAGTTTCAAGCCATTGTTTGGATAGAAACGGCTCCTAATGGTGTCACTTTTGCCAATCGGATCATAAACGACCAGCATTTTTTGCTCTTTGATCCCCCAACCGGCTGCAAGAATTTCGTTGGTTGGGGAGGCTTCTCCCTTAAAAAATCCGCGGTTCATTTTATACCCGAATTCAACCTTAGAAATCGTTTCATCACCGTTTTTAAGAACCGGCAAGGGAGCAAGGTGTTCAAGGATATCCTTCCACTTACCTGCATCGGACAAACTGGTCCCTGCCACTTTCAGGGCTTCCAGCGAAGCGGAAAACAATGCTTTTGCGTAAACCAGTTCGGTGAGCCCATCCTTCAGTTTAATCCACCCTTCATAGCCGCTACCCTCTTTGGCATGATACAATCCATCGGATTCCCTGACCAAAATAGATTCATAAAAAAGTGCAGCCTCGATCATGAATGGAAGCGCCTTTTCGTGAAGAAAATTTTTGTCACCGGTGTATTGATATTGCCTCCAGAAATCGAGTGCGATCTCTGCAATTGGGGTGTGGTTGATTTTTTCTCCAGACGAGTTATAACCCCTCCGTTCAGTTACATCAGAGATAAACGCGCCGTCGGAATTAAATAGCTCTTTGGCATCTTTTTTGGCCTGGGGCAGTGAATTGAACCTGAAATCGAGATATGGTCTGACCAGTTCAGGAAACCCTGCGGCATTCAATGGCCAGCTGATCTGCTGCTGGTTCCAGTGGAAATAGAAATTCCAGTTCTGGACATCCCGACTCCAGCCCCAGATTCCATTGTTAAAACGCCCCGGATATTTGCCTCCCTGTGAAGCATTGGCATAAAACATCGTCAGGTACCAGAGGTTATTCAGGTAATCGTCCCCATAATCCATTAAGGAGCGGTTCCAGATTGATCTCCACGATTCGGCATTGGCGCTATTAAATGATTCCAATCCTTTGGCTTTTATTGCCGACAGGTTATTCTTCAATTCACTAACCGGGTTACCTGTGATTGGAGAGGTCACCGAAAAAGCGAGTTGGGCTTCTTTTAGTCGGCTGCCCGAAAGCTTAATGACCGAACTTCGTGAGTGCTCGCGCAAATAGTCGACCTTCAATCCATTATTGCGGATCACAGATCCTCCGGCGGCGAATGTGCCGGTTGACAGTTTTTGGGTGATATAGGCCCCATCAGTATCTGCAACAGCTTCTGTTCCAGATACTCCAATGGAAGCATCACGGTTGATCTGATGGTACCAGTGTGAAAAAGTACGCGAGCCAAACCGTTCAACCGCGATATCAACCGGGATATTTTCGTTCAGATCACTGGTTAACTCATAAAAAAGGTTGCCCGATTGATGATCGATGAATGCCTTTAATCCAACTTTTCCAAAGGGGCTTGAACCTTCAAGACTTAATGATGCGTCGGCAAGATTCAATTTTGCCTTAAATTCTGAAAGGTAAAGGGGATTAAAAACCGGAAGTTTAAAATCGATTACAATGCGGCAGGCATGGCGCTGGGTAGTGCTGTAATCTTCCTCTTTTCCATCCCAGTTGTGGAACGGGCCAAAGGGTGCATCATCCCAAAGATCACTTTTATTCACGACCGCAATTATCTTTGAGTCCTCGCACCAGAACAAAACCCCAATTTCACCGTTTCCCAGCGGGATTCCCTGCATCGGATCGACGGGAGGACTTAAATAGACTAAGTCGTATTGAGAAATCCGGCCGGGCCAGGAGATGTTCCAGGTTGCTGTTTTTGGATCAAAGGCCGATTGGATAGTTTTAAGGGGTTCAGGTTCTTTGGCGGAAGCGGATTGTCCGGAAAAAAAGCAAAATGCAGGGCTTAAAATCAAAAGTCTGATGAAGGGGATAAGCTTGGTTTTCATAAATTTTAGACTATATATTATGCCGTTGATTATAAATATTCAACCCTTTCCGGGTTATAATCTATTTCTTTTGTTTTCCGGTGGCAACCAAAGGCAAGTGAACAATACCAACAGGAACCCCGGAGTGGGTTCAATAATTTTTAATGTCATATGATTATCATCAAATTATTCAACCTTATTTAATCTCCGCAGTTGTTTTTGTAAATGAAATATTCTTTGGAAAATGATTTTCAAAAAATGCTTTTTCTGGTCCGTTGAACATGGCAACCCGGACGGTCCCCCAGGCTTCCTGGTCACCAGTGGCATAATAAAGATAAGTTTTTCCCTGGTACTCAATGAGATCGACATCTGAATTGTTAATACCTTCTCCCTCACCAGCTTCCAGAATCGGATTAAAAGGGGAAAGCTCCCATTCAATCAGATTTTTTGAACGGGTTAGGTAGGAGATATACCCCTTATGTCCGGCCATCTTATCGTGAAGGTAGATTACATAATAATAAGGTTTGAAGTACCGGATTACAGGACATGCTGAATATTCGTGATTTTCACCGGTAAATGCAAGATGAGGTACTTTCTCCCATTTTGAGAGATCATTGGATCTGGCAAACTTGAAGCAAAACTGAACTGGCTTATCTGATTCATAGGCCATCAGGTAACCTTTATCATCTTTACACACCGAAGAATTAAAAAGATGCTCATTGCCGTCGGGAAGGATCACCTTTTCGGTTTTCCAGGTTTTCAGATCGGTTGAGGTCAGCCTGTCAATTCCGGAGGATTTCATAATCCTTCCAAAATCGGTAAACTCAAGGGCAAAAACATTCAGCTCCTTACCATTAACATAAGCTGAAACAAACGAATGTCCCTGGCCAAAACGGGCAACTTCCTTACCAGTCTGCAAATCATCGATATACACATAAGCATCTTTCCCTTTGGCATCGGCTCCTCCGGGGCGGTTATTGGAGACGAGCAGCAGGCGCGAATTGAAAAGTACCGGAGTATTTTCCATTGGAGTTCTCCCGATATCAGAAAAGGCAAAGGGGAGTTTGGTTAGTATGGGTTTTTGAGAATTTTGAGCAATTGCAATGGTACTACACCAACTAAGTAAAAAGGGAATAAAGAAATAAACAGATATATTTTTCATGAGTTATTGATCGTATGAATAATGTAATTAAACATCAGGTTATAAAAATAACAATATTAGCAGAAATGATATGATTTATTCAACTCTTCCCCGGTTGAGCAGATAACTTTCCAAAATTTATCTACAGAGTAAAAATTGGTTCGATCAATATTCCATTGTTTTCAAAACCCGGGAAATCCAATGTTTGTAAACTGGAAGAGTGGTAAGTTAAATAAGGGTTTGTCTTTCAACTTGAAATCGATATTAATTAATCCCCGATATTCAGGATTAGTCCTGATGGGACAGAATTAGAACCCGTAAACCTCTTTATTCTCACGAATTCTTTTTTTAAAAAATTGGTTTAAAAGTGGTTTTGGATGGTTGCACAGATAGACTTTTAAACCATTTTCACGAAAATAGATATCCTTTATTTCCCCAATTTCAATGTAATTATTGAAAAGTTCAGGAATATCCCCTAAATGGCCATCAGTTACAATGTAGTTGGTGGCGCTTAATGAATCCGGAGCCCAAAAAATGTAACTGTCATTTATCGAAGTAGCGTGAGGAAGATTGTATTTTTTCCCGTAAAAATCAATTGCGCCAGCCTGACCATAATTATTTGCATAAATAATGCAGTCCTTTTTTTGATTCATGTCTAGTTTGTTGTAGGCGACTGAAACTATTCCTGCCAGTTCCTTCCACCCTGACATATCCATATAATCCTGAGGTATTGGAAAATAGTTGTTATTTTCACCGCGCATTGGCGCTGTTGTAACGTACTTTGAAAAAATAGCGCAATATTTCCCCATTTGTTCTTTCGGCAATACCTGCAAACCTAAAGGGAGATTAATCATACCGGTAAGAAGAGAAAATCCCACAATCAGGTAATTCACAATTCTTAGATTCCCAATTAAATACTTTTCAACGAAGAATCCTCCAAAAGCAAACATTATAGCATAAATACCGAGGGTATAATACGATTTTCCATTTGTCACCAGAAACAAAAATACAACGATCAATAATATATATCCAAACAGACGATATTTCTTTTCCGATTTATAAAAAAGAACCATTATCAATCCGGGAACCCAGATTAAAATTGCTGTAAAATTCATCAACAGCTGGTCAACCAGAAAGGCTGTCTTTGAAACATAAACCAACTGGGTGCGATATAATTCATGCAAGTGGGTGATTACCGGGAAATTGTGATTTATTTGCCAGATTACATTGGGAGAAACAATCAGCAAACTAATCAGAGCGGCATAAAGAACGTATTTCGAAAATATTAATTTTCTGTGTTCACTGATTAATAAGGCAATAGTTGTGGAAAAACCTAAAATCAGAATAGAATATTTGTTTAGAAAACCAATGCCCAAAATTATTCCAATCCAAATCCAGTATTTTGGATTTTGTCGGTTAATTAGTTTTAAAACAAAGAATAAGAAGAGAAACCAGAAAAAAAGTTCGAAAATTACAGGCATAAAAAGAGAACAGGTGCGAAGCATTGCTGTTGAGATCATAAAGGCAAAGCAACCTGTAAATACACCAAGACCTTTACCACCAATTTCTTTAATGAACAGGGCAATCAATACCAGAATGGAAGCACCAAATAGGGCAGGAAATAATTTGACGCAAAATTCCTGATAGCCAAAAATATTCTTTACAATAAATGCCAGAAAAGAGATAAAGGGCGGTGTAGATGCAAATCCCCAGGATAAGTGGTTTCCCATTTCAAAATACAACATTTCATCCCGGTGCAATTCGTAATTGGTACTTGTTAGAAAGTGAATTGCAAGGTTGACCAAAACTAAGCCAAATGTCAAAATCCAGAATGATTTCCTATCCATTTTATGCCTAATGATTTTTATTTCTATCAACAAACAACCCTGTCATCTATCTGCTACGAGGCAATATGATTGATATTTAGAACTAAAAGATAAATTTATCCCGGATCAGTTCCGAAATGGATATCCCAGCGAGCGGTTAAATCGGGATCTGGAAAACAAAAATACCTAAAAGAAGAACAGCCACACCACAAACTACAATTAAAACAGCATTTAGCTTGCTGATTTCAATGGGATTAGGATTATCGCTCTCAGAAAAAGCTTCACGAAGCACATAAAAATAATAATAGATTCCGATTATGGCCATAACAATGGCGAAAATGGAGATGGCCAGATAACCGCGGCTAATCGACAAAATGAAAACTCGATATTTAGCCAAAAAGCCGGCAGTTGGGGGAATGCCTGCTAGCGACATAAGAAGGATAGTCATAAAAACCGCCATCCACGGTTTCTGCTTATATAGTCCGCGAAAAATGGACAGTTCTTCAAGACCTTTGGACGCCCTCTTCATATGAATAAAAATGATGAAAAGGGGAACGGTGGCGAGTGAGTATACAAAGGTATAATAGAGTAGAACAGAGGCCGATGAATCATGCTGGGAAAGCATTGCCAGCATCATAAACCCAGTGTGTACAATTGCAGAATAGGCCAATAACCGTTTAAAATTAGATTGATTTAATGCCGCAAGATTACCCACCAGCAGGGATAATCCGGTCATCACCCACAAGGTTTTTTCGAGAGGTGCCGGAAGGGGAAGCAATCCCATACCCAATAACCTGTAAAACGCAGCAAAACCGGCAGTTTTGACCACAGTAGCCATGAAGGCGGTGACCAGGGTGGGTGACCCTTCGTAAACATCTGGACTCCAAAAATGGAAAGGAGCAACAGCAACTTTAAAGGCAACTCCAATTAAAATAAACAAGAGTCCCAGCATTACCATTGGAGGGAGATGGCCGTTGAATTGGGCAATATAGGTCTTGATCTCAGGGAGATAAAAAGTAGCTGAAGCGCCGTATACCAATGCAATTCCAAAAAGAAAAAAAGCTGTCGCGAAAGATCCGAGCAAAAAATATTTAAACGAAGCTTCATTCGACCGGTAAGAGGTTTTCTTTCCTCCGGCAAGAATATATAATGGGATAGATAAAATTTCAATCCCCAGGAAAAGCATAATCAGGTTCGAAAAAGAGGTCATCAGAAAGGCACCGGTCAGGGCAAAAATCATCAGGGCATATTGCTCTGCCACATGATGCTCCATACGCCGGTAATAATTGATCCCAAAAAGAAAAATCAATATGGTAATAATGAGCATTGATACATTGAAAGCGATCGAGAAATTATCGATGATCATCATATCGTGAAAATACTTCGATCCAAGACCCCAATCTTTCAGTGAAAGAATCATACTGATGACCAAACCTGTAATAGCAACGGGCGCCAGAAGTGCTTTGTTATTTGCAAAACCCAGATACAGGACGATAATCCCAAAAACTGTTAATAAAATTAATGCGCTCATTGGCTGACTAAATTCAAGTTGTTTCTAATAGATCTGATTATCGCACAAATAAGGTAACTACCTCATTGGCAGGAATCAAAAGCTTCTGCATGGAATTAACCGATACTTCAACTAAGTTCAAAATTGGTTGGGGAAATATCCCTAATATAATTATTATTGCAATCAATGGAATCAGAATAAAGTAATCAAGTGTCCTGATATCCTTCACCTTTGCGAGAGCAGGATTCTTGTCGCCTAGCATGATTCGCTGATAGGCGTAAAGCATATACACTGCCCCTAAAATCATGGTTGTTCCACCGAAAACAGCAAACCAGATGGATAGCTTGGCAAGCCCCATGATGATTAAGAACTCTCCTACAAAACCGGAAGTAAGCGGCAAAGCGATTGATCCTAAAACAATGATCAGTAAAAGGATAGCCATATTAGGGGCAGCAAGCTTTAACCCCCCCATATGGGGCAATTCAAGGGTCGATGTCCTTTCCTGGATAAGATGAACCATGTAAAAGAGAGCCACAATAGTAACTCCATGACTAATCACTTGAAAAAGAAGTCCTTGTGTAGAATAATAATTCAAAGTAAACATGGCTGCTGCCATCAGGGAGATGTGTGCCATGGATGAAAAGGCGATCAGCTTTTTAATATTCGTTTGACGGAAAGCAATTACCGAAGCGTAAACAACACCGATCAGACACATGATAATCACGGTATTTTGCCAGTAAAGAACTCCCTGCGGGACAATCGGAAAGAGAAAACGCAACGCTCCGTAAATACCCATCTTTGTAAGAACGCCCGCCAGAATCATAACTCCCTGCTTGGAAGCCATGGTATAGGTGGATGGTTGCCAGGTATGAAAAGGGAATACCGGCATTTTAATGGCAAATGCGATGAAAAGAACCCAGAAAAGCCAGGTTTGTGTGTGAGCCGCAATATGAAGCTGATTGAATGCCGAAAAATCGGTGGTATGCAAACCGGGTGTTAACTGAAAGAGAAAGATAATTCCGAATAATAGGAACAAGCTTCCGGTTAAGGTATAAATAAAGAATTTTAGGGTGATGGCTCTGCGGTTTTCACCTCCCCAAAGAAGCAGGATAAAATAGACCGGAATAAGCGTTAATTCCCAGAAGATATAAAACAGAAAAGCATTCTGGGCCAGGAAAACGCCAATCAATGCGGATTGAGTAAACAAGATCAGAAAGTTGAGTACCGGAATCTGGACGTGGGAGCGGGTAAAGCCTGAAAGGATAATAAACGGGAAGAGCAAATTAGTCAACAACAACATAATAAGGCTGATACCATCAAAGCCCAGTGAAAATTGGGTCCCCATAAAATTATCCCAGTTTACGGAATATGAGGCAGATGGAACAGAGATGATCAGCCCCAATGTGATCAGCAAATTTACAATAGCCGATGTCAGCGCAATTATTCGCACGGTAGCCGGATCTCGCAGAACCAGAAGAAACAGCCCGGTAATAATAGGTATTAAGAGTATAATCAGCAATATCATAGGTCAGACAATTAAAATAAAGATGATGAAAAGTAGAATACCAGCTACCATGGCAAACAGATAAAAACTCATATTGCCTTGTTGCAATTTTCGCACCAGATTCCCGAGTTTGGAAGTAAGAATGCCAACTTCGTCAACTGCAGGATCAAGCACTTTATTTTCAACTTTATTGAAAAAGAAATCGGAAAGAGAACCGAATGGTTTTTCAATGACGGCACTGTAGATCTCGTCAACATAAAATTTGTGCTCAATTACTTTACTGAAAATATTGGTTGAAACACCATCAGCTACGGGTATAAACGCCTTCTTTACATAAATCCGGTAAGCATACAGAATGACCAGGCTCAGCAGAATCAGCGAAGAAACAATTAATCCGATTTCAGTGGCACTTCCAAGTTCTTCCGTAATCGCGGAGATTATGCTCTTATTCAGAAATTCACCGAATCGCGAATCTCCACCAAACAGCGAAGGGATATTCAGAAATCCGCCAAACACTGACAAAATGCTCAAAATAATCAGTGGGAAAGTCATTACACGTGGTGATTCATGCGGATGTACCGTGCTTAACCTCTGACTTCCAAAGAAAACCAGGTATAAGAGCCGGAACATGTAAAAGCAGGTGATCAGGGCACCACCCAAGGCCAAAATGTAGAGTAATGGGTTATTCTCAAATGCTTTACTAAGGATTAAATCTTTGCTGAAAAATCCTGAGAATGGCGGAATACCGCTGATTGCGAGAGTCGCGGCCAGGAAAGTGAAATAAGTGACAGGCATTTTTTTCCTGAGACCACCCATCTTCCGGATATCCTGCTCACCACCCATTGCATGGATAATACTCCCTGCTCCGAGGAAAAGCAATGCCTTGAAAAAAGCGTGGGTAGTCAGGTGAAAAACAGCTGAGGAGTAGGCCCCCAGACCAAGCGCCAAAAACATATAGCCCAGTTGTGAAACCGTTGAATAGGCAAGTACCTTTTTAATATCATTCTGTCGTAATCCGATCACGGCAGCAAATATCGCTGTGGCTAAACCGAGGATGATCATGATGTTCATTGTTACCGGGGCAAGGTTATAGAGTATGCTTGACCTGGCAATCATGTAGATACCCGCGGTTACCATTGTTGCGGCATGGATCAGGGCCGAAACAGGGGTAGGGCCTGCCATTGCATCCGGCAGCCAGGTATACAGTGGGATCTGCGCACTCTTTCCTACCGCTCCCACCAACAGGAGAATGGTAATCATAGTGACCAGCGGAGCCCCGGAATGTAAAGATGCAGCCTGGGAGAAAACTTCGGTGAAGCCGACCGATTTAAAGGTGAAGAAAAGGAGGATAATTCCGAGGATAAAGCCCAAATCACCGATCCGGTTCATGACAAAAGCTTTCCTTGCGGCATAGTTAAACGCAGGATTTTTAAACCAGAAACCGATCAGCAGATAAGAGCAGAATCCAACCCCTTCCCATCCAATGAAAAGAATAAGGTAGTTGGCTCCCATTACCAACAGCAACATGCTGAATGTAAACAGATTCATCTGGGCAAAAAATGAATTCACCCGATCATCACCGTGCATATAGCCAATGGAATAGATATGGATAAGAGCCCCTACCCCAGTGACTATCAACATCATCGTAACCGAAAGATTATCAATCAGAAACGCGAAGGGGATCTTCAGATCTCCGGCAGCAATCCAGTTGAATAGGGTCACAGTAGCTGATTCCTGACCAGACGACCGAAGCGCGAAGAACAAAAATGCAGACATCAGGAATGAGAGAGAAACCAATATACTGGCAATAATCCCGGCCTGATTATTTTTCAATCGGTTTTTTGCCATCCCGGTGATCAGAAATCCCAATAAGGGAAAGGCAGGCACAAGCCAGGATAAGGTTATATAGGAATTTAATGCTACCATTTCAACCGGTTCAAAAGGTTAATATCAACAGAGTCCACATTTCGTTTCATCATCACCACAATTGATAGGCCGACGGCAATTTCGGCGGCGGCCACAATCATGATAAAAAACACAAAAACTTGTCCTGACGGATCAGAATGATAGGCAGAAAAAGCAGTCAATAAAAGATTTACCGAGTTAAACATCAATTCAAGGCACATCAGGATGGCAATGGTATTTCTCCGGAATAAAACGCCCATCATTCCGATGCTGAAAAGGGCTATGCTCAGCACGATATAATTCTCTAACGGGATGAGCTGTATGGCAGATGAGATCTCTTTCATAATTATAAGTTATAAATTATGGGTTATGAGTATTACTCTTTGAAGTGATTATTGTACTCCGTAACATCTTCAATAACTCCATGGCTTCTATATTTATACTTTCAAATTTTTGTTCATCTAAATATTTTGTTTCCTTTAGTAATTCCAACCAATACATTGATTCGTCACATTCTTTTTGTGAAATCCCCAATTTATGAATGAAATGCGAAACTTTTATCTTTCAATATACTTTTCCGCTCACTCATAACTCCTAAACGTCTTTTTTTCCGAACATCAGTGCACCCACCATGGCCGAGATAAACAGAATGGATGATATTTCAAAAGGGAGTAAAAACTCGCTGAATAAAACTTTCCCGATTCCGGATACCAGTCCGAAATCACTTGCAAAAGGGTACCGGGCATGAATCTCGAAAGTTTGCCGGGTTGCGGCCAGCAAAACGAGAAAGAATACCCCACCTGTTATTACGGCTGAAACCCGTGTGACTGTCGATTTACGAAGAATGATCGCCTTGTTCAGGTTCAGAAGCATAATCACAAACAGAAACAAGACCATAATTGCCCCGGTATAGACAATAATGTGGACCACTGCCAGGAATTGAGCGTTCAGAAGAATATAGTGCCCTGCCATTGCCAGGAAACAAACAATCAAATAAATAACATTGTTAATTGGATTCTTGGAGAATACAACCGCCAATGCACAGATGATCATTATTGCTGAGAGCAGATAAAATAGAAGGATCATTATAGATTTGTTTTAAAAGTCGTAACCATTTATTTATTATGGGCAAAACGTTTATCCAATTTGAACTGATAAACCGCTTCAGTTTGCCTTGCCGAAATGTCAATCCTCAGATCCATTGCCTCAACCAATATATCCTTCCCGTAAATAAAAGGTTTACGTTTATATTGAGATTCTACAATTCTGTCGGTAAGGAAGATCGCTTCTTTTGGACAGGCATCTTCGCAATCACCGCAAAAAATGCATCTGAGCATATTGATTTCGTATATTTCTGCATATTTCTCTTCGCGGTAAAGGTGTTCTTCTCCAGGTTTGCGTTCCGCGGCTTTCATGGTGATCGCCTCAGCGGGACAGGCAACAGCACATAAACCACAGGCTGTGCATCTCTCCCGCCCCTCATCATCGCGCTTCAGTACATGCTGTCCGCGGTAAACCTTACTGAACTCTCGTTTTTGTTCAGGATAACTGATCGTGGTCTTTTTTCGGAAAAAATGGCGTATGGTGATAGACATCCCTTTGATAATTGCCGGAATATAAATCCATTCCAAAAAGGTCATCTTTTTATCCGAAGCAACTACCGATCTGTTTGTTAATGTTTGCATAGCTATCGGATTATTTTAATTCAGTGAAGAAATAATAAATTCCCGTAGCCAGGATATTGAAAATTCCCAGGGGAATCAATCCTTTCCATCCCATATTCATAAGCTGATCGTAACGGAAACGGGGGAGTGTCCAGCGGATCCACATAAACAGGAAGATCATGCTGAAAATTTTTAGAAAGAAGAATGCTGTTCCAAGCAAAGTTACAGTATTGTTGGAGAACCCCAGTTCATCAATAAACGGCATGTTATATCCTCCAAAATACAAGGTGGCAATGACTGCCGAAGAGATAAACATATTGATGTATTCCGCAAAAAGGTAGAATCCAAGTTTCATGGAACTGTACTCGGTATGGTACCCGCCGATAAGTTCTGTCTCGCATTCAGGAAGGTCAAACGGGGCACGGTTTGTTTCTGCAAAGGCACAGGTCAGGAAGATCAAAAAGCCAAGTGGCTGATAAAAGATGTTCCAATGCATACCATGCTGTTGTGCGACAATATCATGAAGGCTTAATGAACCTGTAGTCAGAACCAATGCGATAATCGACATTCCCATGGCCAGTTCGTAACTGATCATCTGGGATGCCGCCCTGATTGCTCCAAGCAGTGCATATTTATTGTTCGAAGCCCAACCTCCGATCATAATACCATAAACTCCGATGGAAACCATTGCGAAAACATAGAGGATTCCGATATTCAGGTCTGCGATCTGCAATGAAAATTCATGGCCTCCAATCGTTAACGTTCCTCCCCAGGGGATGACCACTCCGGTAAGCAAAGCAGTAGTCATTGCAATGGATGGGCCAATGATGAAGAGTTTTCTGTTGGCTGTCAGTGGAATGATCTCTTCCTTCATGAACATCTTCACCCCATCGGCCAAAGGTTGCAATAAGCCAAAGAGGCCCGCACGGTTAGGTCCTCGCCGGTCCTGCATAAATGCTGCAACTTTTCGTTCACCATAAGTTGAATACATGGCCACAATGAGTGTGACCATTAAAATGATGATCAGAAAAACAGTTTTAAAAATTAATGTTGTCAAATCCATATTAAATGGTTCTTTCCGCTTAAAGACGGCTGATATTGAATTTATGTACGTTACTTAATCATTCGAACTGATTCACCAGGACTGATTTCATAATGATTCTGGGAAATAACCGAATGGCGTTCAATAGTCCTGGGTCCCTCTATAATCCAGTCATTTTTCGCTTTTCGCTCAAAACGGCAATCATTGCAGATGAACTCCCCCACTTCACCGTATTTATCTTTCCGGCCGGTTACCCGGAGCAGCTCATCCCCTTTCATCCAGAGAACCACTTTCCCGCTGCATTTGGAGCACTTGCGGTGCGCATCCATTGGCTTTGCAAACCAAACGCGGCTTTTAAACCGGAAAGTATTGTCAGTCAGTGCGCCAACAGGACATACATCGATCATATTTCCCGAAAAATCATTGTCCACAGCCTTCACAATAAGGGTGCTAATCTCCGAATGATCGCCACGTCCCAACACTCCATGTACCCTTTTTTCGGTGATCTGATCTGCCACCATTACACAGCGGTAGCAAAGAATACAGCGGTTCATATTGAGCTTTATTTTATCTCCAATGTCAATCGGTTTAAAAGTTCTCCGCTCTTCTACTGTTCTGGTTTCCTGCAAGCCATGAACATACGAGAGATCCTGAAGGTGACATTCCCCGGCCTGGTCACAAACCGGGCAGTCTAGGGGATGGTTAATCAACAGGAATTCGGTAATTGCCTGCCGGCTTTCCATCGCCTCAGGGGAGGTGATATTTTGCACAACCATACCATCCTGAACCAATGTACGGCATGACGCGACCAGTTTTGGCATCGGGCGGGGATCCCTGGCGGAACCCTGTGCTACTTTCACCAGGCAGGTACGACATTTTCCGCCGCTCCCTTCAAGTTTTGAATAATAGCACATAGCCGGTGGGACCACCTTGCCACCAATCTGACGGGCAGCATTCATGATGGTTGTTCCGGCTTCTACCTCCACCTCAATATTATCGATGGTAACCTTTAAAAGGGGCATTTTTGTAGTTTTACGTGTTCTTCAAATTCTTCCCGAAAATGACGGATTGCACTCGCCACAGGCCATGCGGCAGCATCTCCTAGCGGACAAATCGTATTTCCTTCAACATGTTTTGCAATATCCACCAGCAGGTCAATATCTTTCATCGTCCCCTGTCCGTTTTCAATACGCGTCAATATTTTCTCCATCCAGCTGGTTCCTTCACGGCAGGGACTGCACTGACCACATGACTCATGGCGGTAGAACCGCGCAAAGGTCAGCAGGTTTTTTACAATACAGGTGGTGTGATCCATCACGATAAATCCACCAGATCCAAGCATCGTACCAGTCTGAAAACCACCCTCAGCCAATGATTCATAGCTCATCAGTCGGGGTTCACCGGCTGCAGTTTTCAGTATAAGACTAGCAGGCAGAATTGGAACTGAGGAGCCTCCTGCCACAACAGCCTTCAGTTTATTTCCGTTCCTGATACCTCCGCAATATTCATCACTGTAGATAAACTCTTCCACCGGCAGACCCAATTCGATTTCGTAAATGCCTGGTTTATTGATATGTCCGCAGGCCGAAATCAGTTTGGTTCCTTTACTGTTTCCAATGCCAATGGCAGCATAAGCCTCATAGCCATTTTTCACAATCCAGGGAAGAGCAGCTATGGTTTCTACATTGTTCACGACTGTTGGAGAGCCATACAATCCGACAATAGCCGGGAAAGGAGGTTTGATTCGGGGATTACCCCGCTTACCTTCAAGCGATTCCAGCAGAGCAGTCTCTTCACCACAAATGTAGGCTCCTGCTCCGGGGTGGCAGTACAAATCGAGTGAATAACCGGTTCCAAGAATATTTTCCCCCAGGAAACCGTTCTTATAAGTCTCCTGGATCGCCTTTTCAAGAATCTTCAGGACATAAAAGAGCTCTCCCCTGATATAGATATAAGCAGCGTTGGCGCCCAGTGCATAGGACCCAAGGATCATCCCTTCAATGAGCTGATGGGGATTAAGTTTTCCGATATGGCGGTCCTTGAAAGTTCCGGGCTCGCTTTCATCGTAATTGCATACGAGATATTTCGCCTTCTCACTCTGCTTATCAATGAAGCTCCATTTCATCCCTGTAGGAAAACCCGCTCCTCCACGACCTTTTAATCCTGATTTTTTCACCTCTTCGGTAACCTGATCAGGAGAAAGCGTTTTTAACGCTTTCTCTACAGCAGTGTAACCCCCCAATTTCCTGTAAACCTGAAAATCAGCAAGACCTGGTACGTCAATATTTTTTAGTAAGATCTGTTTTCCCATTGTTACAGGTAAGGATTTGTATGCGATTTTTTGTTTTCACTCTTCCATTGTTCAAGCAGTTTATCAACTTTTGAAGGGGTGAGATTTTCATGATATTCTGTACCAACCTGGATAACAGGCGCATTTCCGCATGCAGCAAGACATTCAACGGTTTTAAGGGTAAACTTCCCGTCAGGGGTTGTCTCGCCGGGTTTTATACCCAACCGTGTCTCAAAATGTGAAAGTATTTGCTCTGCACCCTTTAACCAGCAAGGGCCTGTCTGACAGACTTCAATCACGCAGTTTCCAACAGGTTTGAGGTTATACATGCTGTAAAAAGAGGCGACTTCATAGACTTCAATCGGCTGAATATCCAGGAGTGAGGCCACATA
>Ga0316221_1002078_pt1 | contig 18676 bp, 23 predicted proteins | sample TBH18007metaG_FD_206003 | JGI IMG/M metagenome (GOLD analysis project Ga0316221, IMG submission 206003) | Freshwater microbial communities from Trout Bog Lake, Wisconsin, USA - TBH18007 | ecosystem: Environmental > Aquatic > Freshwater > Lake > Hypolimnion/Profundal zone | place: USA: Wisconsin... | reverse complement strand
GATATTAATGTTCCCGTAAAGGATGAACGGGATGGTATGGATTGGAATATTGTCTGTTATGGTGTACTATCCATTGACAGGGATACTTCTACCGCGATCATCCGGGAATCTTAATTATGGTTGAATTTCAGAACCTCATAAATCTTGGATTAGGTGCTATTCTAACCGTAGCTGGATGGCTAATGCGGGAATTATGGGGTGCTGTTAAAGAATTACAGCGGGATTTAAGCAAACTAGAAGCCGCCTTGCCAAAAGAATACGTCCTTAAAGAAGATTTGGACAAACGCATGGATCACATTGAAAGCATGTTCCAGCGTATTTACGACAAGCTGGATGGGAAGGCTGACAAATGAGTATTACCACCAACCTTGCCCTAAACGAACCAGCGTATAATAGCACATCCCCTACGTGGGATCAGCCGCTTAACTATAACGCCACCATCCTTGACCAGATGTTTGGCAATACGACTAGCGTATCGGTCAGCACCAGCGGAAGTACAACGTATACGAATATTGCGGCCCCTAGTTCCACGGCAGCGGGTAACACGTCCCAGTGCATGAGGTTCCTGCTTACGGGTGCATTAGCGGCGAATCAATTGGTTTTATTGCCACAAAGCGTTGGCGGGATGTGGATTGTTACCAATAATACCACGGGCATATACACCGTATCTATAGGATCTAATAATGGCAGCAATGCCGCAGCAGGTGGCACGCTGGCTATTCCGCGCACCTATAGCATTATTATGTATTGCGACGGGACTAATGTTGGTTTGGCTAGTTCATCAAGCGTTGGAAATGTTACACAAGCACAGTCTATTGCTTATGCGATGATATTGGGACTCTGATGCGGGGGCGTTATGAATTTTGCTTGGTCGTTCCCTCAATTTATAGTGAATCCACTATCAAACGGACTGCCCAATGTGGTTACGGCCATTAACTGGGTGTGTACGGGTACGGATGGGTCTGTCACGTCGTCTTCATCCGGCACTGCTAATTTAGGAACGCCTAATCCGGCAGAATTTGTTTCCTATGACGACATTACCCAATCCCTTGCGGCACAATGGGTTTCACAGTGCATTAGTATGCTAGGCGTTGAAGAGTTAATTGCAGTGCAAATCGGTCAACTGACCAAGCCCATCTCTCAATCTCAAACACCACCTTTCTAGGGGAATTACATGGACAATTTAGAATTGGAATTAAAACTGACGGTGGCTCACATCAATACCGTGCTTAAACATTTAAGCGCTGGCGTTTATTCCGAAGTGGCTGATTTGATTTCCCTTTTGCATGGTCAAGCCAAACCACAGATTGAAGCCCCTGCGCCAGAAACACCTCCCGAAACTCCTGTGGCAGAATAATGGACCCATTTACCCTAATCGCTGGCGCGACTGCAATCTACAATAGCATCAAGTCCGCCGTAGATTCGGGTAAGGACATGATGGAAACAGCAGAAAAAGTGGGCAATCTTTTTAGTAAGGTTGCCCAAATTGTTACTATTGCATCTACGCCACGGAAGAAAAAACTATTTCAAAGCCAAGCTGAATTTGAGGCAGAGGCGGTTAAGATATACGCCGCCAAAGCCAAGGCCCAACAAATGCAGTTGGATGTGAAAAATATGTTCGTTGGGCAATATGGCCCTGCGGCATGGGAAGGCATTCAACGGCAAGTCATTGAAATGCGGAAAGAGGCAGCGCGTCAGGCGGCGGCTGCTTTAAAGGAGCAGGAAGAAAACCGCAAGGATTTGATTATGGTTAGCAGCATAGTTGGTTTTCTTGTTCTTGGTATTGGTTTAATTGGTGTAATCCTTATGATGACGGTGAAGTAAGATGTTACAGGCTCTTAAGCATATGTTCACAGGTGTGGACAATACAACATGGGATATTGGCCGAATCCTTTGGGCTAAGATGTCATTGGTTTATTGCGCTGTCAGTGCGTATCATGCCGTGATACATGGCAACTTTGACCCACAAAATTGGGCAATTGGCGCTTCGGCTATTTTAGCAGGTGGCGGCGGCGGTTTAGCGTTAAAGTCTAAAACGGAGCCAAATTAATGTTTGGATTATTATTTAGTCCTTTTATCCGAAACATTATTATTGTCGTTGCTTTGGCTGCGGCAGTTATTGGGTCATATGCAATTTGGGCGAATCATTTGGAAAATCTTGGCGCAGCCAATGAGAAAGCCAAAGAAGAAATGGTTGCCATCCAGCACGAGCAGGCCGTGAATGCCGAAGCCACTAAAATTGATCAGGCCGTTTCTCAAGACAATACTCCGCAGGATACTCTTCAAAAACAGTGGAGCCAGCCATGAAGCGTTTATTTTTAATCGCCTTGTTGCCTTTGGCAGCCTGTATGCCTAAGCCTGAAACCAAGATTGTTGACACCTCGTGTGACTGGGTAAAGCCCATATTTGTCCGTAAGGCTGACAAATTGACCACCCAGACGGCGGGCGAAATCTTGGCCCATGATGACAAATGGAAAGAAATCTGCGGGGACAAGAAATGAGCGCCGATAATTGGGAACAGTGCTTTGCCTTGGTTTTAAAGAACGAAGGGGGCTATGTTGACAATAGTTCCGATCCTGGCGGCGCGACCAATTTGGGCTGCACCAAGGCAACTTGGGAGGCTTGGGTCGGACATCCAGTCACAAAAGATGACATTAAATCATTGAAACCTAACGATGTTATGCCTCTTTACAAGGCAAAATATTGGGATACCATCAAAGGGGATGATCTGCCTATGGGCGTAGATTATGCAGTCTTTGATTTTGCCATCAATTCGGGGCCGTCCCGCGCCGCAAAAACCCTTCAGTCGGTACTCAGTGTTGGTTCAGACGGACAAATTGGCCCAGCCACACTTAATGCTCTTGAAGCGGCAAACCCTCGTGAGATTGCTACAGCCGTCTGTGAAGCCAGATTAGCGTTTTTGCAAAGTTTGCCGACTTATGGTACTTTTGGGAGGGGATGGTCTAGCCGTGTTTCAGAAGTGGAACAAACGGCATTTTCTATGGTTGGATAATTATGTCTTTGACTTACGCATCATACGTCCAACAAATTGCGACGATGGCCGTAGTACCGGTCACGGACACCAATTTTACCATTATAATTCCATCCATGATTGATTACGCCGAGTTGCGGATGCAACGCGATTTGGACTTTTTGTCTACGCAAATTAGCACAACGGCTTATACTTTCACTGGCGGCAGCAATACGCTCACAATTCCGACATCTCAATTTATTGTTCCGCAAACATTTGAAGTCATTGATAATTCTGGAAATTCCACACCCTTACTGCCAGTAGGTAAAGAGTTTATTCAAAACGTCTATGGATCTGGCTCAACGCAAGGTTTGCCACAATATTTTGCCGGCTACGGCGGCGATACCAATACAACAGGCAATACATCGCAAAATCTTATTGTTGGTCCTACACCAAACAACAGTTACGCGGTCAGGTTGACGGGTACGGTACGCTCGGCACCATTGTCGGCTACCAACACAACAACCTTTATATCTACCTATTTGCCTGATTTATTTATCATGGCATCCATGATTTATATTTCAGCTTTTCAACGCAACTTTGGCCGACTTAACGACGATCCGTCGATGGCGCAAACGTATGAGTCTCAATACCAAACTCTTAAAACAAGTGCGCTTGTGGAGGAAAACAGAAAGAAATTTGAAGCTGCTGCTTGGACGTCTTATTCGCCGGCACCCGTCGCATCGCCAACGAGGTAACCCATGCCTCATGCAACCATTAAACTATCGCCAGGCGTTGAGACAAACAACACTCCGGTTCTTAACCAAGCAGCTTATTCAACATCGCAACTCATCCGGTTTTTGCCGGAGCGTATGGGATTGGGTTTGGCGCAAAAACTAGGCGGATGGGTAAACTATTTTGGATCTGCTTTATCTTCTAAAATTCGCGCTTTAAAAGGTTGGTCTGATTTAAATGCCATCAATCATTTGGGAATTGGCGCAGAATCATCGCTCAATGTTTTAACAAGTAATACGTTAATTGATGTTACTCCGCGCACGATTGTAACCAATACATCGCCGGTTTTCGCTACTACTTCGGGTTCAAATGTTGTTTCTGTTACAGATTCAAACACAACAGCTTTATCAACTTTCGACTACGTTGATTTTGTTACACCTGTTGCTGTAGGTGGTTTGGTTCTTACTGGTCCCTATCAATTACAATCTTATACATCAACCACATACACCATTTATGCGTCATCTCTTGCCACTTCTACGGCCAATACGTCTACCAATACAACGGCAGGTTCCTTTGTTGTTGGCGATACCTATCAAATTGTCACGGTTGGAACAACCGATTATACGTTAATTGGTGCGGCTTCCAATACAGTTGGCGTTATATTTAATGCTACGGGTGTAGGATCTGGAACGGGTACGGCCAAACTTGTAGGCGTTTACTCATTCCAAACAACCAATAATTCGTCAATTGTAACGTGTTATTTTGATAATCACGGCTATACCGCTGGATCGCAATTTTATATTGGCGTTTCAACAACGGTTGGTGGCATTAATTTATTTGGTTTGTACACGATTTTAACCGTTCCTACAGCTAATTCATTTACGTTTGCCGCACAAACCTTGGCAACGTCTTCTGCCGGTCCAACGGCAATTAACAGCGGCAACGTAAATTCGGTTTATTATATTGGCGTTGGTCCACAACCTTTGCCAACCGGATTTGGTGTTGGCGGTTTTGGTGTTGGCGGATTTGGTGTTGGTCAGGGCAATTCATTGCCAGGCACCGCCATTACGGCAACAGATTGGACGCTTGATAATTTCGGTTCTTATTTAGTGGCTTGCCCTGCCGGCGGTCCAATTTATTACTACGATCCAAACGGCCAATTAAAAAATGCTCAACTTGTTGGCCCAACATCTCCTCTGGTCAATAGCGGTATTTTTGTCGCCATGCCTGAACGACAAATTATTGCTTATGGATCTTCATTTAATCTCCAAGCCGATCCTTTGCTTGTTCGGTGGTGCGATGTTGGCGATTTTACAACGTGGAACGCAACAGTCACCAATCAGGCCGGCTCGTATCGCATCCCTACGGGATCTAAAATTGTCGCCGGTATTCAAGGTCCGCAACAAGGTCTTTTATGGACCGATCTTGATCTGTGGGCGATGCAGTATGTCGGTTTTCCATTGGTTTACGGGTTTAACAAAATTGCCTCTAATTGTGGCGCTGTTTCTCGGCATTGCGTTGGCCAATTAAATGGCGTCATTTATTGGATGAGCCAAAAGCAATTTTTTATGTCCACCGGTTCGGGATCTCAACCTATTCCTTGCCCGATCTGGGACGTTATATTTCAAAACATCAACACGTCTTATTTGTATAAAGTATGCTGCGGCGTAAACAGCCAATTCAATGAAGTGACATGGTATTACCCCTCGGCGTCGTCAACTGAAAACGATAGCTACGTCAAGTATAACTACGTCCTTGGCCAATGGGATTATGGAACTCTTGGCCGTACTGCTTGGATCGATCAATCTGTTTTAGGATCGCCTATTGGGGCCGGTTCTGACAACTGGCTTTACCAGCATGAGGTTGGCAACGATGCCGTTTACAACGGCCAAACAACCGGTATGCAATCGTCATTTTCAACCGGTTATTTTCAATTGAACGAGGCGGATAATCTGGTTTTTGTCGATCAAATTTGGCCCGATATGCACTGGGGGACGTATAGCGGAAATACCAATGCCACGGTCTACTTGACCATCAACTATACAAATTACGCCACGGATACCGCCACCTCGCCGGCAACAAGTTATTATTCTGGGTCTCCGTCTAACCAAGTCAGTTCGGTTACTTTCCCCATGACCCAATCAACGGAATATATTTCGTGCCGTATTCGTGCTCGTTTCATGTCTTTTTCTTTATCATCCAATGATACCAATACGTTTTGGCGTCTCGGTGGTGTTAAGTACAGATTTCAACCTGATGGGCGGTTCTGATGGCCAGTTTAGACGATATTCTCACTACTCAAAAAAACGGCGTACAGGCCATCAATGCCTATGTTTCGTTGTTGTCTAATCACGACGGATCTTACTCCACCAAAGAAATATCGGCCAGTAAAGTAATAAAATCATCTTCCGGCTGGTTGGCGACGGTAAGCGTAATTGTGGCGGGTTCTACGCAAGGTTATTTGTACGATACCAACAGCACATCAACGACATCGGGAAACCGCATTTATGCAGTACCTAACACTTTGGGTATATATCAAATTCAAATTCCGTTTGCGACTGGATTGGTATTTGTGCCTGGGACAAGTTCTATTATTTCGGTGGGGTATTCGTGATGCCATTAACGCCAGGTAAATCCCAAAAAACAATCAGTCACAACATCTCCGAGATGGTTCATGCCGGCCATCCGCACGATCAGGCTGTTGCCGCGGCGTTAGAAACAGCACGACAGACAAAAGCGTTTGGCGGTCCTATGCCACCTTCTTCTGTTGCATTTGGCGGTCCTATGCCGCGCTTTTTAAGCAAACCGGTTAAAACGCCAAAAATTCCTAAATTGTTTAGTGGTCCAATTCATTCGCCTGTAGCCGGTCGCACCGATCATTTACCTATGCACGTTCATTCGGGATCTTACGTTATTCCGGCCGACATTATCTCTGCAATGGGTGAAGGCAATACAATGGCCGGATTTAAAGCGGCACGGCGTATTTTTAGCGGCACTCCTTATGGCCAAAGCGGCTCTGCCTATGGCGCCACATCCGCACCTTACGGCATGAATTTATCAGGCAAAGCACATGGTGGCGAGGTAAGGGCTGTGCCAATTGTGGCCGCTGGCGGAGAGTATGTTATTCACCCTAGAGATGTGATAAGGATAGGAAATGGCGATCTTGATAGAGGTCACCGTGAGTTGGATAAGTTTGTAAAAAAAATGCGTCGCAAAACAATCAAGACGTTACAAAAATTGCCTGGTCCAAAAAAGGATTAACCATGAGTTCCGATTTAAAGGTTCGTGTCGCTGTGCCGGATGACGTCCATGAAGTCATGGATCTTGCTATGTCGGCTTGTGATGAAAACGGATTTGTTAATCCAAACCCACAAAAATTGTTGGCGGAAATCTGGCCGGCGCTTCATCAAGACCGCGGATTGGTTGGCGTAATTGGTCCACAATATGGTCCAATTGAAGGTGCTGTTTTATTGCGCGTCGGGGCTATGTGGTATTCAGACGCGCCGGTTTTAGAAGAAAAAGCCATTTTTATTCACCCTGATTATCGTGCTGCCAAAGGTGGTCGCGCTCGTCAATTGTGCGATTTTTCCAAACAAGTTGCAGACAGGTTAAACATTCCATTGATTATTGGCGTTTTGTCCAACCATCGTACCGAAGCAAAAGTTCGCCTTTACACACGGCAATTCGGTCAGCCTAGCGGTGCTTTCTTTTTATACAACGCCCATACAGGCCAACATTCTATGACGGAGCACTAAAATGGGTGGGAAAACCGCAACCACGTCGTCAGCGACAACAATTCCACCAGAGGTTCTGGCTCGATATAATTCTGTCAACGCAACGGCAGAAAAAGCTGCGGCTCAACCCTTTCAACAATACAGCACCGATCCCAATGCTTTTGTCGCACCTATTAATCAGCAACAGCAATTGGGAATTAACGCAACAAATCAATATGCCAATGCCGCTCAAAACGCCTATCAGGGCGCTATGGGTCAAACCAATCAAGCTGCCGATACGCTCGCACAATACGGTCAAATAGCGCAACAGGGATACCAACAAGCTTTTGGAGCTGCCGGACAGGCACAAGCCGATATTCAAAATTATGGTCAAACGGCTCAACCCTATTTTCAACAAGCGCAAGGATTGGCTCAAGGGGCAATGCCGCAATATGGCTATGCTTCCGGTTACGCTAATCAGGCAATGACGCCGCTTCAACAAGCAACTTATGCCGCACAACCGTCTTATCAAACGGCGCAAGCCGGTACGTTGGCGGCAGGTCTTGGTTTAAGTAATATTGCTCAAGGTTATAATGCACCCAACTATGCCGCTGGCGTACAAGGTTACATGAATCCGTATTTGCAAAATGCAATGGGTTCAACTGCTGCAATGATGCAAAATCAAAATCAACAACAGCAGCAGCAATTATTGGGTAATGCTATTAGCCAAGGCGCATTTGGTGGCGACCGCGGCCAAATTGCTCAAGCAGCCCTTATGGGCCAACAAAACTTGGCTATGGGTCAAACGCTTGGGCAAATGGCCAATCAAGGTTATCAATCTTCCGCGCAAAATTATCTTTCGGGTCTTGGCGCACAAGCCGGTATTGCCGGTCAACAAGGTGCTTTGGCAAATCAATATGGTCAACTTGGCGGTGCTACCCAACAAGCCCTTATCAATGCCGGCTTGGCTCAGGGAACAGGCGCCGGTACGGTTGCCAATATTGCAGCGCAACAAATGGCGGGTGCAGGTCAATATGGCGCTTTAGGTACTGCCGCTCAAAATGCTGCACTGCAACCTGTTGGATTGGAACAACAACAAGCACAATTGCTTGGACAGTTGGCAACCGGTCAACAAAATGCTGCATTGCAAAGCGTACCGATGCAATTGGCTGTTGGTGCTCAAATGGGTGCGTTGGGTACTGGTCAACAAGCCGCAGGGTTGGCGGGTGCTCAGGCTCAAATTGGCGCCGGTACGTTACAGCAACAAACACAACAAGCCGGTCTTACGGCGCTATATAACCAATTCCAACAGCAGCAAGCTTATCCTTTCCAAGTGGCTCAATTCTTGGCCAATATTGCGGAAGGCACTGGTTCTTTATCTGGATCTCAAACCACAACGACACAACCTGCATCGATTTTTTCTGATGAACGTCTTAAAGAAGATGTTGAGCCAATTGGTGAAACGTATGACGGGCAAAAGATTGTTAAATTCCGTTATAAGGGCGAAAAAGGACCGAAGCAAATTGGTCTTATTGCTCAAGATGTTGAAAAACATCACCCTGACGCAGTTGGATTGGCAAGTGGTTATAAGACGGTTGATTATGATGCCGCGACCAAACAAGCTGCCAAGCGAGGTCATTTTTACGCCGGCGGCATAGCCGGAGAATCTATGGGCGGTCACGTCCACAGCGATCATTCATTTGAAGGATATATGCCTGGCGGTATTGCAGGTCGTGAGCATCATGCTTATGGCGATGCCGTTGGTATGGACCCTAATTCTATGGCGGCGTTGCTTTCAGGTCAGCGGGATATGTATGCACCGTTTAGTCAAGCCGGTATTTATGGTCAGGCAGCGGCAGGATTGCCTGGCGGTGGCAGAGGTATTGTGCCGCAAAGCACATTGCCTGTTCGTCAATTAATGACGTCCAATGCGGCTCAAATGAGACAGCCTGATAATTTGACGGATGCGGCCAACTTGGCCAAAGCCGGCAAAGAACTTTATGGTGACTATAAATACTTTAAAAAAGAATTTCCAATGGGCGCAAATAACGCACCACAGCCATTGGTTCGTCCCGATGAAGCCGATACCAATACGGACAGCACCATTACAGAAACAAAGAAACCAGAATACCGCGGTGGTATTGCTTTTGCCGCAGGTGGTTCAATTCCGTATAACACCAATGATCCGTTGGAAAATGTCATTGAAAACGACAATATGTCGCCAACAGAACGTCGGTTGATGCAAGCATCGCAAAATCCTGCGTTGAGAAGTTCAAGCGGTATTGGTGATTTAGCTAACCTTGTTTCTTTGGGCAAAGACGTTGCCACCATTGGATCTGGCGTAAGCAGCGCGTTGGCATATTTGCCTACATTATTTGCCGCTGACGGCGGCGCCATTAATCGTGAACATCACGATGGCACTGAAGGCAATGTTGTTGGAAACAATAACGAGCCATCCATCGAAGATATTATTTCCAGCGCGGCAACAAACAACAATGTTGATCCCGCCATTGCTTCTCGCATCGCTCAAATTGAAAGCAGTTATAATCCAAAAGCACAAAACAAACTTTCCTCTGCCGGTGGTTTGTTTGGTTTGATTAACGACAACGTGCCGGAAGGCGCTGACAAGTATGACCCAAAAGCCAATGCCGAAGCCGGCACAAAACTCATTGCAAGCAATCAAGAATATTTAAAAAACAACAACATTGAACCAACGCCGGGCGCGACTTATTTGGCGCATTTCTTGGGCGCGGATCGCGCCAAGCAAGTGCTCACCAATACCGATACGCCGCTTGAGCAGATATTGCCAAAAAGTTATTTCGAAGCCAATCCATCACTTGCCGGCAAGACCGGATCTGATTTGGTCAATTGGTCAGAAAGTTTAATGGCCGGCAAACCAATGGCGCAAACTCGCACTCCTGCGGGTGGTATTGCCGGCGGTGGTGGTCAAGCAAGTCTATTTGATAAACTATCGCAAGAAGAAAATTATCTGCCTATTTTGGCGGGTATTGGAACAATGGCATCTTCGCGAAGCCCGTATCTTGGTGCTGCCGTTTTACAAGGACTCGGTGGTTACGCCACAACCGCTATGGAAATGCAAAAGCAGCAAAGCGAAATTGCCAAAAATACAATGGGTCTTGCGGCTCAACGGTTTACACCTGTGGGTGGTGGTATGTACTACGACCGCACCCTTGGCGATACTGTGCCTCTTGCAGTGTATCAATCGCGTTTGGCTCAAATGCCAGGCATGGCAAAATATATGGGTGCAGGAGCGCCATCTCCTACGGCCGGCGGTATTGCACCTAAGCTTACGGCTCCTGCCGCTGGTGGCATTGCCGCACCCGCTAAAGAGACCGATCAAGGCGCGGCAACAACCGCTCAACCAGCACCCGATCAAGCCGTTGAAGCTGCAAAGGCTGTTACACCAGCGGGTACATCGCCATCTTTAGTTGGTCAAACGCAAGCCATTTATTCTGAAGTTGATAAAGATCCAAAGATTGTTGCTTTCCAAAAGCAAGTTGATGATGCGTTTGCCAAGGCTCAATCTTATACCGATGCGGCAAATGATCCGGCTAATATTGCAACGGGCAGGTCTAAAGAATACACTTCTTTGGCCACGGCAACCCTTGCTCAAGCCAATCTTGCAAAGGGTCAACTCAAAGATATGCGCGATAAATTGGCTTCCGTGCCTTTAGCCCAATTGCAAAAACAAGCTGAATTGCCGGCCACAACTTTGACGCCGGAACTTTACAAAGCCAATTTAGATGTTCGCAAACAGGCTCAAGCCGAAGCCTTGCAAGGTAATGCCGCGCTACAACGGTCACAGGCTATGATGGATCGAATGTTTGACCCCAAAACAGGCCAAGCGTTAATTAATACGGGGCCGTGGGGTGAACAAGCCAATTACTATGCTGCTGTAGCAAAACAAGCAGGGTTTAGCGATAACTTTATTAAAAACCTGTTCAATACCAATCCTGCTAACAATGACGAAGTTGAAAAGCTTCGCACGTCAATGGCGGCAGAAATTTCACGTCTTGAATTACAGGGTTCGCCAGTTCGTGTATCTGAATTTAATCGCTTCTTGTCCAATACGCCTGGCAATTCAATTTTGCCGGAAGCCTTTAAATTCATCAACGGCCAAATCATTCAGCCTCAAGCAAAGTCACAGATGAAAGCTTACGAGGCGTTAAAGGGTCTTGATCCGACAAAGGATGATTTCCAAAACGCATATTATGAACAACAGCGCGACAATCCGTGGTATAGTCCACAAAGTCAGGCTGCACAGCCTACGGCTACTGCTCCGGCTGCAACAGCAATTACGCCTGAACAGGCCAAAGCAGAATTAGCAAGACGTCAGAAGGCTAAAGCAGGAGTTCAATAATGGCTGACCTTAGCTCTATGTCGGACGACGAATTGCAAGCTATTGCGTCTGGTCAGCAAGCTGCGCCACCGGCTCAAGACATGAGCCGCATGACAGACATGGATCTTCAAAATATTGCCGGACAAGGCAAGCTATTATCTAATGCGCCAGGCGAAGGTCTTGAGTCATCGCTTGCCAAGGGTACTACAACGGCCGCTTTGCAAGGTGTTACCCATGCGCCGGCATTGGGCATGATGGGCGATGTACGGCAACTACAAACCTATTTAAGCACCTATCCAGAATACTGGTTAGGTCAAATTATGGGCGGCGACCATGCTCGGCCATTTTCTGATATTTACAACGAAAACGTCAAATTGGTTGAGCCGGATAAACGCACATTTATGAGCCAATTACAGGCTCCGATGGGCGGCGAAGAAATTTATCAAAGACTCATTGCGCCTCAAGTGGGGCAATACGAACCTGAAACTGAAGCTGGAAAACTCGGCATGGCCGGTTTATCGGCTGTCACCGGTGGCGTTGGATTTAATAAAGCCAATACTCTTTTTGACGCTGCCAAACAGGTTGTTAAACACGCGCCTCTTAATTTTACTGCTGGTGTTTCGGGTGAAGCCGCTGCTGAAGCAACAGGAGATCCTTTGGCGGGATTAGTTGCCGGTGTTGTTGCTCCAACGGTTGGCGGTAAAATTGTTAGTGGTGTTACAAATCCGATTAAACAATATTTGGCGCCGGCATTTAAATCCAATCAAGAAACCCTTGCGGGTCAACGCCTTCGTGAACAAGCAACATCGCCACAGGAAGCAATGGCCGCAGGTGCCATGCCGCCTCGACCCGAAGCGTATGGTCCAGAAACTTTTGGTGAAACGGCTATTGATCCGGGCTTGTTGCAAGCGCAAAAGGCCGCGTTTACGTCTAGCCCTGAATTTGCCCAAGCCGTCAAAGCGATGGAAGCCGAACGCAATGCTGCGCGTCTTGGATCTGTTGAAGCCCTTGCGCCTGAAGGTGCCAATGTCATGCGGCCAAGCGAGGTGTTAGCCCAACATCAAGCGGTTATTGATGCCGCAGAACAGCAAAGCATACAGGCGTTAGAACAAAGAGCGGCAGACCTTCATGCTGATTTGCCGGCAGGTACGCAACCTGAAGTTACCGGCGCCGGTATTAGAAAAACGCAACAGGATCTTGCCGATCAAGCGCAAAAATCGCGGTCTGATTTATATAAAGCCGTTGATCCCGATGACCGATTGTCGGTTGTTACTGCCGATATGGCCAAAGTAGGTCAAGCCGTTAAATCGTCGTTTGATCCCAACGTATCACTTTCAAGTCCACATTCGTCGGATGTGGTTAGCATGGTTGCTAACTCGCCTGACGTTATGCCGTTTAATAAAGTGATTGAACTGGACAAAACCATCACCAACAAAATGGCAGAGGCCAAAAGAGCCGGTGATTACACCGGTCATGGTGAATTACGGGTAATGAAAGATGCCGTGCAAACTGCTATTAATAACGCGCTCGATAACCAACACAATTGGGAACAAACAGCGGTTCAAGCCGGCAATCTTGATCCAAAAGAAACTCTAGCGAATAGGTTGACCCGTTTTGGAGCACAAGGACCAACCGGAGAAGGTGGTGGAGCAGGTGCTATCCCAGTTGCCGCCACAGGAACGACCGGCGTTCCTCAAGAGGGCGTGGGAGAACGCCCTGCTGGCGAAGGACTTCGAGGTGCTCAAGGCGATCAAGGCGTACAGAGATTGCAGCCGGCGGCTACCAACTTTCAAGGCGACTTGAACAATTATACCATTTTTCACCCGCAAGGTAATTTAAAGGCGCGGTATGAATTGGCTGATGCCAAAGACCTAATTACATCTCACAACACGGATTTTATGAGAAATCCGGCTTATCCAATAGATGATTTGCAAAGCCGTAACCGAGGCGGCGTTGAGTCGCGCAATCAAATTAATGATATTGCAAACAAATTAAATCCCGAATGGTTAGGTCCATCACCTAACTCGGCAACTGGTGCGCCTATTGTTGGACCGGACAACATTGTTGAAAGCGGCAACGGTCGAACAATAGCAATTATGAAAGCTTACGAAAGCGGTAAGGCTAACAATTATCGTCAATGGATTGAAAACAATGGATACGATACGAGCGGCATGAAACAGCCAATTCTTATTGCTCGCAGAACATCCGACATGACGCCGGAGCAACGGCAACGGTTTGCTGATAGTTCTAATTCTTCCACTGGATTAAAAATGAACGCCAGTGAGCAAGCCGAATCTGACGCAAAAATGATTGCCGGTATGCGTAATCCGCTTAAGCCTGGCGAAATCGGATCTGTAGCCAACAGACCATTTGTTCAAGAATTTTTGTCCAAACTTCCAATGAATGAACGCGGCGATTTTGTGGATGCCGACGGCGCTATATCATTTGACGGTGAACGTAGAATTGCTGCCGCAGCCGCTCGTCGTGCCTATGGCGACAGCGCGGTGATTGATAAGGGATTTATGCACAAAGACAACAATATGAAAAGCGTCACCAATGGCTTGATTGATGCTTCTGGTCCTTGGCATGAAATGCGTCAAGCTGCTGCCAATGGCGAAATTGATCCAAACCACGACGTCACCAATCAGGTGATGGATACGTTTAAACAAATTATGCGAGCCAAAGACGAAAGAAAACCACTTACAGATATTTTTCGTCAATCGGATATGTTTCGTGCGCCAGAAACGGACGCTATACGCGCCATGTTTTCACCTGACGGTGTAAGGCTTTATGGTCGTGATAAAATTGCAGCCGGCTTGCAAGATTACGCCGAAAAAGCATTGCAAAACCGTGCCGGTCCTTCGTTGTTTGGTGAAGAGGCGCCAAAGGTTACGCCTAAAAATATTTTGGATACGGTTGTCAATAAATTAGAAAAAACACCTGAAGAGGTCGAGCCTGAAGCAGAAGCCGCACCAACTCAGGCTGTACCTGAAGCCCAACCTCAACCAACATTGACACCCAACTTTGACGAAGCTGCTGCCAATCGTTTGGCGCAAGCCAAGAAGGCTCACGCCGATTACGTCCAGACATTCCGCCAAGGTCCGATTGGCACAATATTGAAAGACAATGGTTTTAAGGGACAGTACAAATCTCTTGATGCCGATGTGGTGGGTAAGGCATTTCCATTAGGCGATAAGGGATACGAAACGACAAAAGCGTTCATTGATGCGTCAGACCAACCTGGCACCGACAATGTTCCCGCAATGGACAAAACGGCAGAAACCATAGGCCATCTAAAGGATGCAGCCATTTTGCGGTTGCGTCAAATGATGGGATCGTCCGAACAATTAACGCCGAAGATTTTGCAAAAATGGTTGCAAACTTACGGTGGATCGTTACGCGCCCTTGAAGAAAGATCGCCAGGCTTTATTGAAAAATACAGCAACATTGCCGATGCGACGGATGCGCTTACTCAGGCTCAGGCATTGCAAACCGAATTGACAAAACAATCACAATTAGGCGTTGCCGGCAAATTGATTAACGCCAATACACCGGACGAAGTGGTCAGTCATGTTGGTCGCATGATTGGCGCCACCGACGGGCCAACGCAAATTAATAATTTGATGCAAAGGATCAATAAAAGTCCGGCGCTTCTAAGGCAAGAAGCAATTGACGGGCTGCGCCAAGCCGGCGTTACCCACATTCTTAATTCAATACAAAACAACGGCATGGCGGGTGAGGCTCACGTTTTATCCAGCGCCAAACTCCGCAATTTTATGAACAAAAATTCCGACTCTATCCGTGCATTGTACGGAAACGACGGTTACGCCAACATGGATCGTTTAGCGCGAGATATGGAGCGCAACCAACAAATTCTTGATTCGGTGGCGGTCAAAGGCGGATCCGATACGGCGCAAAATAAAAACTTTGTTACGAAACTTATGGGCGTTGCAGGTCACCCGGCATCTGTGGGTAGTGCCTTTATGCTTGCCGGCATTGAAGCCTACGACAAATTAGGGTGGGGCGGAGCGTTAGCGGTAGGGGCTGCCAAAGCGGCTCAAACGGCAATTAATTCTTTGCGGTCTCATGGGGTTGAGAATGTCCAAAAGCTTTATGAAAAAGGTTTGCTTGATCCAAAGGTAGGATCGGCTCTCATGCAAAAGGCGTTTGATGCTGACGGCAAAATAAAGGTCGAAGCATTACGGCGATTGGCTAATGTGGTTGCAGCATCTTCGCGCACTGCCTTGCAGTCGCAATTGGATCAGGAAGCGCAGCGTCAAGATCTGTTGCAGCGTGAAACCCTTGGTCGGGCATCAGGTGGTCGTGTGTTTGACATTTCAGATCGACTGGTTAGAGCGGCCGAACAAGCCAAGAAAGCCGAAAGCAACAAGACAGAAGCTATTTTGAACGTGCCGGATGATATGGTTGCACAAGCCCTAAATGTGGCTCAAGCAGCAATTTAAATATTTTTAGGTATGTTTACCGAACCAAGTTCTTCAGCGTACAGTTCTGTCCGGTAACAAAGATTGGCGTGGGTTTTACAATAAGATCCACGGTCAATGGTGTGTCCACAATAAAAAGTGCCAACGTATTTTGGCGTATCAATAATGTATCTACAGCTTGTTAAGTTCAAGTTTTCAATAGGAACACCTGGCAAAATGGGCGGTGGCCGATAACGCTTTTTGTAGGTTCTTTTTGCCACTAATCGCCTACCCAAAAATCTGTGTGCGTTGCCGGTAATTTTGTTTTTGAGTCCTCGGTTGGTTTGATTTTTTCCAAATCTTTTTTGATTTGTAAATGGTCTTTTTCAAGCCAAGACAGGCGCTCTTTCAAATATTTAAGGTCGGTAATAAGCTTTTGAAATTCGGATTGATCCATCTCCATACTCCAAAGCCTCGTTAGCAATGTCTTTGCTATCAGCGTTGTATTGCGATTTTGTGATCCGCTTCAAGCTGTCTCGCAAAAATTGAATTTCCCGCATGGCTTCCACCATTACCTCGGCAGAGTGGCTGTCGCAAAGGTTTTCCAACGCGGCAAAACTTAACTTTTTAATAATGTCCATCTCGAATTTTCCTATGTAATGTCGTGATAATATCTAACGCATTGTCGCGCTGGCGCTCTGCTTCGGCCAACCGCTTTCTTAAATCAATAATGTGATCTAGTGTGATGTCATCTGCATGACGGTCGGTTTGTGGATAAGGACCGATCCACCGCGTCTCAGCGGACAGTTTTTTGCTTTTATATCCTGACATAATATCACCCTTTCTAACACACACGGCTATTCTTTTTCTTCAATTTCGTAGTTATAATCCTCGTTATCGGACAGCATCCACCGCGGTTTGTCCTCGACATTCCATACCTTAGCATTGATTTTCCGGTCAATTATATCCTTTTTCCATTTTGTGCAAAAAGATGGCTCAAATAATTTAATGCGATTATTTGGCTGTATAGCATAATTCCCATTTGTCAACTCTATAACATGGCCGCATTTATGCTGACCAGGGTTTTCGCTGAAACCTACGTTTGGCGTTGAAGCATCTTCATGGGACCAGTCTAACGTAAAAATATACCGGCCTTCTCTTGGCCGTTGTGATCGGTCAACATAATGAATGGTTTTGTTTTTTAAAAAATCAAATGTCGTGACCGAAACGTAGGAACTGAAACTGTTCCATAAAACAAGCTGATGCAAGTCGTCTTGAGGACAAGGAAATTTGCAAAAAGCATGAATTGGCATCCGCCACCAGATACCGCCGTCCTCCATCAAGAAATGAAACAAAGGCGGGTTACCGGAAATTGACGATAAACCAAATACGACACATGGTAGGTAAATGTCGGTGCTTTCGAATTGATCCGGTCGTGCCTGTAAAAAGTTGGATCTGACAAAACATTCTATCGGTGGAATGGATATATTGAGATAAGACACTAAATTTTTCTTTCTAATTTGTTTTTTGCTACTTCCTTGTCATTATCAACAATTCGTTTTTCATCCATTTCCTTTAATGTATTTCGCGCTATTTCTTTAAGTTCTTTCATTGTATAATTGCCTTCCAAAATTGACTCAATTGTAAATCGATACTCTTCAATTTCGTCGATGGCTTCATCAATAGTTTTCTCAATTGTTTTCAATTCATCCATAATTACATATAGTCGGTCCATAAATTTTAAATCTTTTAACATCTTTTATCCTCCTATGTGCGGATAAATATTAATTAACATTATACGGTTACTTATATGCTGGAAATGGCGTTAAGTGATATAATAAGGTCACTCACCCTCCTTCAATTCAACATAAATAAAATTATTATTCCTAAACGTCAGGAAAACTATATTTTCACCAATGATATATGGTTCTTTGGTTACAAAAATTTTATGTTCACCTTTTGGTAAGTACGTTAATTTATTTACAATTTGTTGGTTTCTTTCATTTACTTTTTTCTTAAAGTTTTTTTCCATCTTTCTCACCCTCCTTCAGTGCGGCTTTTGCGGTCTTCTGCATTTCTTTCCAAATTTCGTATACGTCACCACCTTCGCAAGACGCAATCCATTGCAGGGCGTACCGCAGCCGTTTAATTTCATCGGCGGCATCGGTAATTGTTTTTGGCATGAGCCGTAACGCTTCCCGCAACCGTTCAATTTCATCGGCGGCTTCTGTTTCAATCCGCTGTTGCTTCCTGTATAAATTGGGTGACTTTCGTTCAGCCTTTTCCCGCAATCGTTCAACAATATCCATCACCACTGCACCTCCCCGATCACGCCCATAATATCTTTTGCCATATCCAATCGCCCAGCTTGTCTCCCAACAAAATACGCTTCGTTAATCGCTTCTGCTGTGATTCCGTGTTGGTCAATAAAATACTTTGGAACATTACCATCTGCGGCTTTCAAGCGTTCGCTTGT
>Ga0316221_1002072_pt1 | contig 18739 bp, 33 predicted proteins | sample TBH18007metaG_FD_206003 | JGI IMG/M metagenome (GOLD analysis project Ga0316221, IMG submission 206003) | Freshwater microbial communities from Trout Bog Lake, Wisconsin, USA - TBH18007 | ecosystem: Environmental > Aquatic > Freshwater > Lake > Hypolimnion/Profundal zone | place: USA: Wisconsin... | reverse complement strand
AGACGGCTTCTAGAAACGTGGATGGAATTAACCGGATGCCCGGTATTGCTCAACACCAGTCTTAATATCCGTGGCGAACCCATGGTTAATGATCGCGCAGATGCTGATTGTTTTGAACAGCTATACGGCATCCGGGTCTGTTCGTGAAAGTCTTTCCTATACAGACAGCCACAGCCTGTTTGTTAAAGTGGGCGTGGAGCACAGTGTATCTAGGGCAAGGCACTACTGCCAGCTGTCATCGCACAGATCAACTGCCTATAGATCCTAATCACTTTGCTGATTTCCATAATCATCCAGAAAAGATTCGTGCTAGAGAATTAATGTTGGCCGGTGAATGGCCGCAAGGTGGCTGCCAGTACTGTGAAAAAATAGAAGCTGCCGGTGGCATGAGTGATCGTCAGTTTCAGATAATAGAAGCTCGCAATCAAGAACACACGCCCGATGAGTTATTAACTGATCCCACAGCTACCGCAGTAGTTCCTACCATATTAGAAATATACTTTAACAATATCTGTAACATGGCCTGTGTCTACTGTGGTTCTTGGTTCAGCAGTAAGTGGGCAGAAGAAAATCATCGCTATGGAGTGTTTAGACAGGATGGCATCAGCTTTGGTTGGAACAAGCCAGAAAATACCAACTATGAAAAGATGTTGGCAGATCTATGGCTGTTTATGGACAAAAACTATCGGAGCCTACGCTACTTCCAAGTCTTGGGCGGAGAACCGTTTTACCAACGCGAGTTTGATCAATGCATAGAGTTTTGGCGCACACATCCTAATCCAGATCTAGCATTTAATGTTATCACTAACCTTAAAGTGCCGCCCAAGCGTTTCCGTGAATACATTGATCAGTTTGAACAGTTAGTTAACACAGGCTGTATCAAACATTTGCAAATTACAGGATCCATTGATGCTTGGGGTCCACAGGAAGAATATGTGCGCTGGGGATTAGATCTTGCTGAGTGGGAAGAAAACTTTACTTACTTGCTGGATAAAGATTGGATTACACTGACTGTTAATGCTACCATAACTGGCTTGACTATTAAAACTATGCCAGAATTAGTTGAACGCATTAATCAATGGAATCAACTGCGCCGTAATGATCCTATACACTTTAGCTTTATGTCTGCTACCACACCACCGCAGATGGTTCCTGATATATTTGGCGCAGGAGTATTTGACGAAGACTTTGATCGCATCGTAGAACTACTGCCTAACCGTACAGCTATGGATCAAGGCATTATAGATCACATGCGTGGAATACAAAGACAAATAGCCAATACTCCTAGAAACACAGATCGTATTAAGGGCTTACGCAGTTACTTGACTGAACTAGATCGCCGTCGCGGAACTAATTGGCCAGACCTATTTCCCTGGTTAGTAGACTTATAAGTAAGTCTCTAAGCCACCACGCCGACGCAGATCTTGTGTACAGCAACTGATTCCGCCATCCCAGAAGTAACTGTGTCTTAGTTCTGATATAATAGGATTGATATGATGCCGTTCGCAAAAGTCAAATACAGTTTTATTATAAGCACTGAAGATTACATTAGATTCATCTAAGACCAAACAGTTAACATCAAACACAGTTTCACTAACATAACCAACCCAGTGTTTTAAGTAAGTGTCAACATAGTTAGCAAACTCTGGAGTAGGAGTCTGTTCCTGTACATACCAGCGTCCGTTAAAGTTTTCTTGTTTGAATCGGCCTACCTGCATGGCAGCATCGATTGAACTGTCCATTATCTTAAGCACTTCCCAACCTGGAAAGTCCTTGGCAAGATCCAAGTTAACATCGTGCTTGCTACTTAATATAACTCCGGGCTTGAGAATAGCAAACACAGCATCTCCATGCCCATCTGTGATAGCTTCGTGTATGCGATACTCTGGTCCTAAGCAGTTATCAACGATCCAGCGTGTTTGTTCTGGTTTAAGATAATCGCTGTTGTCAAAGAATACATCTCGTCCTACACGAACAATACAACTGGCCGAAGCGTCATTTAAAATACAGTCAGGATCCCATACTCGCTTGCCATTCCAAAAACGGTTGTGTGCAGTAATGATTTGATCTTCAGGAAACTGCTCGCAGATACTGTCTAGTTCTGGAGTTAAATTTATTCTAAGTAATTTTTGCCCTAAAGTTATTTGCCAGTCTCTTGGGGTCAGTGGAGGCATTGGCACAGTGACACCGTCTTTGATCTGCGACAAAAAAGATTCTTTTGGAATAACATCGGGTCTATGTACTCGTGCTCCATACTGTTCGATAGTGCGTTGTAGTTTTGTTAAGTCCTCTTCAGTTTCGTTTAGAATCTGTTGCAGTTGTGCTCGGACCTGCGGATCTTCTATAAAGTCAAAGTAGTCAGCTGGGTAAGCTGATCCTACTATTACTTCTTCTAATGGCTGCCAGCTAGTGTAAGAGTTAATCATTTTAATTTTTCCAGTAGGGTATTTAATCGGTCGGTCTTTGGTGCCAAGAATAATTGCTGATTGTGCAGAATGTCTGCTTGGCAATCCAGGTACCATTGATGTAAATCTTTGTTCTGTAGTTGTTCAACAGAATTGAGTATTTTCATTAGTCTAAAGCTATCGTGTGTTTCTGTGTCATAGCTGTTGTCTATTAGGTTATCAAATGTGCGATAGCCTAAGGACCTAAGTGCTGTTAATGTATTAGGAGGACCTGCTATGATAAATGGTTGTCCGTGCTTGATTGGTTTAAATGTTTTTTCAGTAAGGAATGTGCCGGTATTTTCTATGTTATAGTAAGTTTCCAACACTATATTATAGTAGGCATTGATAAAGTGTTCTGCTTCTAACAAGGTATGATTGTTATGTTCGTCTATAGTCAAGCTATCACAGGAGTAAGGAGCACCTGCTACAAACAAATCAATCAAAGGTCTTAGTCCAGGCCAGCGTTCTATCTGTATAGGATTATCATAATCGGTTTCGCCTAGATTTAGATCACAACGATAACTCCAATAGCTGTTGTTTAATAGTCCTCTACGATGGAATTCGGTCATTATGCTGACACGCCACCACTTGTGGGTTCTAGACAACATAGTAAAGTCTTTGGTTCTAAGATCAGAGTGTACACCACAGGCTGGCACACTGTTGTTCCTGCGTTGATATAGTAGCTCGTGATCTGGAAACCATGCAAAGCCTGCAATTGAATCTGCTTCAGTATTGCCAGACACAAAACGATATGAGTCTACGGGCAACTGATGTTGCTCGCAGAGTAGATCCAATCTCTTTTTAATTTCCCAAGGGTTATCCCCTTCGTGATAATAAAACAATGCCCGTATGCGACCCTGCCGTAGATCGTCAAGTATCCGGTCGCCGATGTCAGCAAACCAGTCCAGTGTAAAGTCAAAGAAACTGACACCAATTAGATAGTAACTGTCGGCAGGATAATCTGGCTCGCTGTAGATCTGGCAAGGAAATTGATTGAATCTACAGTGCTCAACTAACTCACAGCCGCGTGGATCTAGTACAAAATTAAAACTCATCTAACATTGCCTGCATTTCGTTCCAGAGTATCTGTTCAAATCCTCCACCGTAGAAGTGATTGTAGTTGTACTCGCAGGTCTCTTTGGCCATATCAAATAGTCTTTGCTTTTCTTCCTGTGGCAGTATGTCCATAGATTTAAGTGTGAAAGCTATCTTTTCTATGCGTTGATCATCATGTATTTCGTCGTCATAGCTTTCATCCCACAAGTGGCCAAATGTTCGAAATCCATACTGGCGTAGATAGCGTAGGCTACCTCGACAGCCAACCACAAGAAATGGCATACGCAAGCAGATAGGTTTGAATATCTTTTCTGTTAAGTGCTGGCGTCGACCTGATGCTACTGTTTCGGTTACCAAGTATAATAAACTTTCTGCAGATTGATCAAACAAACTTAGCCAACATGAGTGCATAGGCGCACCAGACTCGCCCTCAAACTCTATAGGAAATGTCTGCTTATTAAAGACTTCTTTAATATCAGGAAACTTATTAAAGAGATCTTTAATAGCTTCTTCTATAGGAGTATTTTCTACAGGACAGACAGCTGGACAGCTGATATGATTGTCAGTCATGCCATACTTGAAAATATGATATAGCATTACTAGTCGATGCTTGCGTTCTCCGGCAACAATACGATTAGGTGCTATAAATGTTCGAGTGATCTTTCTCTGGTCAGGCGGTGTCATTAAGAAGCTACGGTCATAGCCACGATACCAATCTAATGCGGCCCATCCGTGAAAGAAGTAGTAGTGTGATTTGAATCCATAAGTATTACAGATGTAGTCAACATTTTCGCTTTTGTATTCGCTGGTAATAATGTGGTGATCGCCTCGGTAAACTTTTAGATAATCGTTTAGCATATGATCAACTAGGTTGCGATGTAAAGGTTCTTGATCCCAAAACAAGTATCGTTTGGCATCTGCATCACCGCCCGAGTATGCGGCTGTTTTAAGATCTTCTGGTTTAACGCTACCAAAAGGGTCAAACCAAAACATTCCTCCTTGCCTTATTGCTCGTATCTTAGGCAGGAAAATGTTATAATAAATTTCATCTATTCTAATCATGTTTGATATATTTTATTCCGGAAAGAAACCTAACTTGTTTGCTCATGAGCAACGGGCTGATTCTATTGAACATGCTAAGGAGTTAAGCGGTACTAGATACTTCTGGTGGGTCAATTATTTAACTGATTATACAGGCTTTGATTTTTTATGGGAACCTGTGCCCTGGGAAGCAGAACAAGTACATGCATGGCCTAGTCAGCATCAAGTCAATGGCGGTACTATGCTAGTACCCAAACAGCCGGTAACAGATGTAAACCGTCAGCACACAGAGCTTGCTAGAATACATCGACCCATGATCATAGGCATAGATCACGGCAATGGATTGACTACAGATTGCGATCTAACTACTAGATTTGTTAGTGATTACCTTGGCACACTTAAACGCATACTGAGTCGTGTTGAAGAAGAATATATTTGGATAGTAAGTAGTGTATGCGATTACACAGGCTTTGATTTTACCTGGCACCCTAGTGAATGGCAAGCAGATATGCTACATGTATTTGCCAGTGACGAACAAAAGTTTGGTGATACTTTTTATGTGCATGTGCCTACATTTTTACAAAGAACTGAAAATCTGGCTTTGCTAGAATGGTTTCCAAAACTTAACTTTGTTCCAGATATTCGTATAGCTCGCCGTCCTATTCCAGAAGTCATACATGATTACGACACACATCCTCAAGCAGTATGGGAACATGAGTTCCAAGATCCTATTGTATTATTTTCTACACATCGTGTACCGGGACCCTTCCCTGCTGTAAATTTATGGCGCCAGGCCACTAGAGCAGTTGTTCCTTTGGCTCCGGGTGCCAGTGCCGCACTAGTGCCTAGAGATGCTAAAAACTATTTAAAAACACAGTTGTATGACTATCCTGTGGTCAACAAGAAACACATGGACCTAGTACACGAGCGACCGTTGGACATTGTTTATATCAGCAACGGTGAACCAGATGCAGAACAACATTGGGAAACTCTGCATCACTTTACCAGTTATGTGAACAACATACATCGAGTAGACGGTGTCAATGGTCGTGTAGCCGCATATCAAGCGGCAGCTCGTCAAAGCACTACACCCTGGTTCTTCGCTGTGTTTGCTAAGTTAGAAGTTGCGGCCTCATTCGATTGGTCCTGGCAACCTGACCGACTACAAGAACCCAAGCACTATATCTTCCACGCTGAAAATCCTGTTAACGGATTGGTCTATGGACATCAGGCTATAATTGCTTATAATAAAGAGTTAGTTCTAAATAATCCTGGACGAGGCCTAGACTTTACATTAGACTCAGCACACGAAGTAGTGCCAATGCTGTCGGGTACGGCTTGGTATGACACTAGCCCTTGGGTAGCATGGCGCACAGCTTTCCGTGAGTGCCTTAAACTAAGAGCCAGCTTGCCCGATGTTGAGAATGAATATAGACTAAACAAATGGTTAACAATAGATCGTTCAGAAGGCAAGTGGAGTCAACGAGGGGCCGAAGATGCTATGGCCTACTATGATGAAGTCGGCGGTGACTTTGATGCTCTTAAGAAATCCTACGAATGGTCTTGGCTAGCTACCTACGCATTTATACGGCGTGGTCTAGCACCTGATCAATAACATACTCTACTTCAAGATCAGTTAACTCTGGATACAATGGTAGTGACAGTACACGGCGAGCTAGACTGCTGGCCACACTTAGGATGTCTGGTCCTGCAAGATTGCAGTACTCGGGTAATTCGTGTATAGGTTCGCGATAGTGTACGCGAGTTTCTATTTTCTTTAGTTCAAGATTACGACTAACAATATCTCGTTTATCTAGTTCTATAACAAACTTATGGAATGAGTGTGTCTTGATATTAGAATCATCTATTAGACTACGAATCTGCGTGTTTTTAAGTCTAGCAATCCAGTAAGTAGCAATTTGTTCTCTACGCTCTTGCCATTGATCAATATAACGAGTCTTGACCATCATTTGAGCACAGTCTACTTCACTCATACGACTGTTAGTGCCGGCTCCAACGATGTCTACACGGCCATTTTGGCGCCAACGCCTAGCAAAGTCCAGTAGGTCAAGATCATCAGTGACCACTGCTCCACCATTACCGTAGGCATTTAAATTCTTCATTGGATCAAATGATATAGCAGTTGCATTACCCACGCGATGACAGTTTTTGCTTAACCAGTGCTGTGCTCCGTCTTCAATTAAAAGATCTGTGGCCCAATAGTCTTTGTCATTGACGGCAGCTCCATACAAACCAACCAAGACATTGGCCTGTATGCTGACATCCTGTGGAATACGCTTGCGATCCATTACGCCATATTTGTTAGTATCTACAATGTGTAAGTTCCACCCAGCCCTGCGAAATGCGTTGGCAGTTGCTATGTAGGTCATTGCAGGTATGGCCACAGTAGGCGGCTCTATACTAATTTGATTACGATAATATTCGGCAATGATTTCTAAGGCCTGTGTGCCTGAATGGCAAGTAATAGCATACTTGCAATGATTACGCTTGGCCAACCAGTTTTCAAATTCAGCGGTATAATTACCATTCATTAACTGGCCACTACGCAAGACCTCGTCTGTGACTTCTAATATTTCTGTGCGTAAATTGTTATACTGCTTTTTCAGTCCCGTAAATGGGATTGTTAATGAGCCAGTCATAATACTGTTGAAATCCTTCTTCTATGTTTACTACCGGTGAATAACCAAAATCATTAATTGCTCTAGTATTATTTAACTGACCACGACTGGGGAAGTTATTATCACGATCGTTAACACGGATAGTACCCTGTCCTGCAATTTTAACAGCAAGTTCTGCGGCTTCTAACAATGTTTTTGAGGAACCTCTGGTTAGATTATAAATCATGTTATCAGTATTTTCACTGAGTGCGGCCTGCGTGATACCGTAGCCGACGTCGTCAACATGTGTAAAGTCTAACTGTTCCTTAGGACCGTTAACAGCAATTTCCTGCCCACGCATGGCCGCCAATAAAAACTTACTGACCACACGATCTTCAACATCCAAAGGACCATAGACAGCACTAGGACGAATTATGGTATAGGCTAGGTTTTTACGGCGAGAGTAATCTCGAACTAACCATTCACCGGCTAACTTCAAAATACCATATTGACCAATTGGTTCAGTTGGATGGTACTCATCTACACCATCAAAGTAATCATGTCGAAAGTTACCATAGACCATCGAGCTTGAAACATACACAAACTTTTTGACATTGTGTTCAACACTGGCTTCTAATAGATTAAGAAGTCCTTCACTCATAACACGGCTGCCCCATTGCGGGTTGCTGTTTACTACTTTTTGTCTAGGGAAGCTGGCCAAGTGTATAATAATGTCTGGTTGATGTTCGCTTAACAACCAAGAGATACCGTCGCTGTCTGTGATATCAATGCTATAGATTCTATCTGTTTGAATCTTCTTTTTGCGCTCGGCTACAAGATAGCCCAATTCAACTTGGGGTACGATACCGTAGGTTGTTTGAGTATCAGTAATGATGCAAGTATGTCCTTGCCGTTCCAACATAGCAACAACTGTATGCCCTATAAAGCCTAGACCGCCTGTAACTAGTATTTTCAAAACTCGCCCCATTTCAATAGATATGCTGTTGCATCGTGATCACTTAATACTCCATAGACAACTATTCTGTGTCCCCAACTATGACCATCTGGCTGTACTCGATACATTGGATCGGAACAGTGCTCTTGAATCCATTGACCTTTTTCTGTTTGCATAAAGTCGTTCAAAGGAACAGCGGCATAGATTTCTGGGTCCTCTACATCACCCATAAGAAAAGAATGGAAGGTTATTTGTCTCACTACTTATTGTAACAGACTAGTTAGTCTTTTGCAACCAAGTCTGTGGCCATTGGAAAGATTTCGGCAATAACACCAGCACAGGCACGAGCTATTTCTTGATGTTCAGCCTGTGTGCTGTTGGCACTACGCAGTTCGATAAAGTGTATCCATGAACGCAGGGTACCATTCATGTACAAGCGACTGGCAGTTTAATATCTAAACTGGGACGGCTATAACTAATTAATGATACTTTCACAGCTTACCTAGAATTTTGTCAGTTTCTGGTTGCACTATCTCGGCAACAGCGGCTACATCTACAACAAAGTCAACATCGCGAATTTCTCTATCGTGCTCAGCAAATGTACGATTTAAGAGTTGTTCGATTTCTTCTAATGCTAGACCTTGTTTTAACAATGTACGAAGGTTAATAGTTTTTTGACGACCGCCAAATAATTTAATAACCACCTTTTTAAGACACTCAAGGGGAACATCAGTCTTGGTTACATCTCCAATTATGTGTTCCCACTTGGCTAAAAAGTCATCACTGTGCGGCATCGACAGCGTCAGTCTTAACTTTTGCTGGACGACCGCGGCGCTTTGGAGCCTCAGCTTCATCAGTAGTTTCTACTGCTGGAGCTTCTTTAGCAACAACATTTGGATCCATACGAGCGGCTTCTTTCTTCATGCGTGATGCTTCTGCAATCATTTCTCTAGCACTTTGTTCCATCTGTTTAGCTTGGAATACCATGTTAGCGGCAATGTCGCGATCACTTAATGCGGCATCTTGTGGTGCTTGTAATGTAGCCTGTTGACGAGCCGCTTGATCAGCTTTAAACTCTGCTTCAGCACGACGCTTGACTGTAGGATCAACCAATCCACGACTAGCATCATTCTCGGCCATACGCTTAACAGCGGCATCACCCAGTTTCATTTCGTTTAACATCTTGTTAAGTTCATCTAACTTGATGTGTGAACCAGGGCGTGGTGTTACAACAATATCTGCTGTACGAACCTTTTTAATCAGACGCTCGATGTGTAGTGTTTCCAAGATTGGACGACCATCTGGAAGTAAACTACGATGCAGTGCTTCGGACAATTCATCTGCAGTCTGTCCTACATCACTTTCGACAACCTTCTGGATAGTATCTTGCCAGTGAGCTGGTAACAAGTCAGGATAAATGACTAGAGACATGTGATCTTCGTTTGGTACTTGGCGAAACAAGATTAAGACCTTACGATCTCCGTGTTTTCCGACGTGTTTAATAAACATATTACTCTCCTTGAGATTGGTCTACGGTTGCAGTACTATCTGCACCTGTTGCGGCTTCGCTATCGGCAGTGACATTGGCGGCTTCTTGTGCTTGTGCCTGTGCAATAACTGATTCCAAGAAGGCTGTAAGTTTATTATAAACTGTGCCAACTTGGGCCACTTCTGCTCCGCGGAATGCACCGCGTGTGCAGGCAAGATCTATGATGTTACGCAATAGATCAAGATCTACTACTGTGATTGTTGTGGTGTTTTGTGTATTTTCCATATAGATATTTACGATTGATTTGATGCGACAAAAAATAAAATACCCCTATTAAGGGGTGTTTTGGTAAAACTGACCTGTTATTTTTGATTGAGATAATAGTTGGCAAAGGCCATTAACAAGCTGAAGCACATGTCTTCGTACTCGCCCTTGCTAAATGAATTTAGTGCGGCCGCAATAAGAAAACCAATCAGGAACCAAGTAATTTCATTTTGGTTATTAAGATACCAGCGTCTAAAATTGTCTAACATTCTTCAATCCAATCTGTATATACTAATTTCCAAGTTCCTAATAATCCAAACAACCAACTACCAGTTCGAACCATTTTCAACTGCCGCGATCTTACCCTAGGCTTAAATTGATCAAACCGATACCTAACTTGTAGGAACTCATCATCGGGATATTTAGGCAGTACTTTCATTCGCTAGTGTCCACGGCAATTAAAACAACCAAAACAATGCCAATTCCTATAACAAGATATAACATTAGTGATTGGCCTCTTCTTCATAGTACGCGAATTGCCCCCAGGGCGGAACAATCGTTGTAGTGCCATGCATAATAAACACAGTGTCACAGTAGGCTTCATCACCCCATGAACCACCTGGGTAACCATCAGTAAACATGATATGACGCTTGGGTTCGATCTGTTCTTCTTTAAAGTAATCAAACACACAGTCAAAGTCAGTACCGCCACCGCCCATGATTTCGTAGTCAGTGATGTCATCTAAGTTTTCACTGTTAAACTGTTGTGGGTTATATACACGAGTATCAAATGATAATACATGGATACGATAGTTAGGGAACTGTTCCATGATACCGGCTACTTCACTTAAAAAGTCTTTGAGCATCCGCTCACTCATTGATCCAGAAGCATCAATACTGACAGCAATATCAATCATTGGATTACTGCATCCATGTGCCAGCCTCTGCGACTGTTACGCATCCAAGTGTAGTCGCTTTTAATAGTAGACTCTAACTGCATACGCAAGAGTTCACGCCAATTCATCTTGGGTGCAGTCATGTCTTGGATAATGCGCTGTACACCCAAAGGCAAGTTACCTGCACCTTCTGATGCCGTGGCCGCCGCTAAGACTGCTTCTTTGATTTCATCACGGATTTGATCCCGTTCAGCCTGTGTCAACTTGGGACGACCTGACCCACTTTCCTTGTCATCGCCTTCTTTGTCGCCACCTTCACCTGTACCGTCACCATCCAAATGCTCGTCCAGCATCTTTTCAATCAACTGACTAATGTCAATCTTTTCAGCGTTTTCGTACAAGATATCATAGATCTGTTCTGAACTCATGCCTTCGTATTTGGCATCATAAAGACAGGGTACAGTAGTGATAAACTCGCCCACACGATGCTTTTTCAAATCGCCGTTTACACAATAGTCATTGGCAATGTTAAACAACTGTGGGTCACGCTCACCGCGACGTCCCATATGATCATAGACACAGTGCAAGACCTCGTGGCCAAACAAGAACTCAATTTCTTTGGGTTTGAGATCGTTTACGAAACGACTATTGTAATAGAAGTTACGCCCATCGGTTGCGGCAGTAGGACACCAACCATCTGCATTGACCAATTTCAAACGGGTAGCCAAGTTACCAAAGAAACTGGCACGAAGTAACAGGCCAACACGAGCTGTAATCAGCTTTTCACGAACCTGTGCATCCAATTTAGGATCTGTAGGGCCTAAATAGTCCTTGCTCTTAATATCTTTTTTGTTTACGGTAGTAGTGGCTGTGCTCATAAGTGTCCTAATTATTAACTATACTACTATTATACAATATTAAGAATTCCTGGTCAACCGGCGGGTAATTTAGCTATTTTAACCTTTTTAAGCCCAGAATTAATGGTTATACGGTTAGGCACAGAAGGACAGAACTTGCATTGTGGTATAGCATCACCGTTCTTAAGTCCAGTTAAAAAACGGTCTAATTCTTCGGTAGTCCAGCTGGGATCTGCTGGTTGGTAACTGTTGATCAAATTGCGGTCCGCAGGAGTTATATCTACCGGAAACTGTTGAATAAATTCGGGCAAGGTATGGGTAGGTCCACACTTGTATAGGCAACCTCTACTGAAAGCATGGCAAATCCTAAAACCACAAATTTTCATAGCTTCTTCAGGAACGCTGTCGTGCAAGGTTAATCGTTTGGTTTCATAATCAAAAACAACAGCCACATCCATAAAATGATTGGACATCTGCTTTTCTATAATAACACCGGTGGCATCCTGTACAGGAATAGAATCTTGTATTACAGATGGTCTTGGATGACGATTACCGTGTGTGGTTTTAAAAGTTGCAGGATCAAAGTCTGGACAATGACTCATGTACTCTGTCTGTATTTCTTTTGGCAAAGTATCAAACAGTTCAGGATCGTCAATGTAAGGCCAGCTCGAATCACTGATGCTTGCCCATTGGTCTCGCCAGACTCTGCGCCACTGCCAGTTGGTAGTAAACTCTGTTGCTATCTCTCCTTTAAGGAAAGATCTAATGTTTGATTCAATGGTGTTTTCTAATGCAGTACCGTGATGATTAACTTCTAAGTATATGCGACCTTCTGACTGCCGAAGTAAATCGTACAGTTCTGGCCAACGGTCAAGTTGTGTACCGTTAGTTGATATTCTAATAAAACTGTTGGGCCATAAGTCAGCAATACCTTTGACCCAGTCAATGAATTCTGGGTTAAGCAAAGGTTCACCGCCCAGTATACTAATCATTTCTATGTCGATCAGTTCGGCCCATTTAGTATATTGGTCACGATATTCAGCCCAAGATTGGTGGCCGCCAAATGCAAAGTTATTGTATCTATTGCAGTTGTCGCAGTTTAAATTACATACATTGGTGATATAGAATTCAGCGTAGGAGAGATGATGCATATCGTTACTTATCTGTTGAATTCAAGTACTTCAGTACAAAAAAACTCATCTGTGCTTCGTTATAGAAGTCCAGGTGTACTTGATCTTCGTAGTGATAGCGGTTGTGATATCCTTCGGATTTCATAACTTCCCAAACATCTTTGTCGTGTTCTACTAGTCCTTTGTGGTGCCTAATAGTAAATCCTAGTTCGCGTTTTAAGACCCAGGATATCATAATTTTGGAACCGTATTCTTTGGAAATCTTAGAAGAAATTTCGTTCCACTCGTAGGGATTACGGAATATGATTAGATTCTTTTTGATTTCAACTTTCATCTCTGCCCTCTATAATATCTATTGTGCGTTTGGCATGCCACCCCATGCGACCTTCTGGATCCATTCTGCGTATGTCATCTAATGCTGTGTACATAATTTCGTTTTCTTCTTTTAACTTGTACACACGATTTCTAAGGTTGCTGGCATCTAGCCATGAGCCCACAGCACTGATAAATCTAGCAACCAAATAATACCAATCAATCATGCCCACCTCAACAAAAACATTGTGTATTTCTTCTCATCAACAATTTGAGTATATTCGGTGCTGTGATCAATACCCCAGGTCTCCCTCATATATTTGTGGTAATCATGATCATTATGAGTAGGATGGTTTCTTTTATATTCTTCAGAACACTTAAAAATAGCCTGCCAAGGAAATCGTTTGAGGTCCTTCCATGTAGTTTCTATCTTCATGCCCACCTCAACAGAAACGCAACATAGCGTTCATTGCTATTAAAAACAAAATGTATGCGATCCAAGTATTCGTAGTAACTCATGCAGGTCTCATAGTCATCAAACTCGCGTTGACACCACTCAATGACTTGGGCCAAGTCGGCAAAAGTTTTAGGAATGTCGTGTTCCCAGCGTTCAGGTTCATATTTAGAATTCCAATGTCCGGGCTTAAGACTCATGACTAAACTTCAATACAAATACCATATACTTCTTCTCGTCTAATATTTTGTAGTCAAGACAGACATTTTCTCCATCGAACTGCATTTCAATACCATACCATTCTCTAACAAAATCGTTAAAGGTCAGGAATCCTTGCCCTATGGGCACAGCATCAGCTAGTTGATCATACGACTCTTTACAACGACGCAGGCGAATGTAATGATCGCTATCGCCACCTATGATAGTATCTAGTCTAGCCGCAGGAGTATTGTAATACTCATCCTTACTCTCAGGTAACTTCTCGCTAAACTGCTTTAATCGACTGCGTATTGGATCGTCGGTCATATACCCATCCGTAATCTAAATAACATAGCATGTTGCTCACTGTCAAACGACACAGTCATTTCGGCTAATGGATCTTCTTCGGCCCAGGCTTCTAGATCGTCAATCCACATGCATTCCCATCCTGGACTAGTACGAACTGCTAACATAGCGGCATCGTAGGCTTCGCCAGAATAGACTCTAAATTCTACTTGATTATTCATGACCATCTCAGCATAAACCAAGTGTAATCTTCATCACAGTCAAAAACATAAAACTTATGCGGCCAAGCCTCAGCATCAGAAGAGGTGCGACACCTGTATGCTTCGCGCCATCGCAATTCATACTGCCTGGGTCGTTCTAACCCAATAACCGGTAAGGAACAACTAGCATTGCGCCATGCTTGATTAAACGCAGGATCTGCTGTACTAACTCTTATCATGACCATCTCATTAAAAACATTAGTCGGTCTTGATCACTGCCAAACAGTATGACCATACCTTGATGTTGCCCCCTACCACCAGGCAAGCGTTCATCCATCCACTCGTAGATAGCAGGTTCGTTATCAGTCCACCATTGGTAGTCTACAATTATAAGACTAGGCTGAAACTGGCTATTCTGTACTTTAAATCTAGGAGCCAGGAACCTACCTTCGGTAAATTTACTTTCCATCTTTGGGCCAGGGTGAAGGCACCCATCCTAATCGAAATAAATCTTCACGAACTTCATCAGTAACTGTACCTTCTGGAACACTACCAGGATTATTACTCATTCCACTACAGTACCAATCTATATAGTCTTCTCCTACCTTGCGTAGATCAGCAACAATACCACCAGCACTTCTCCAGGAACAAGACCAGTATTCGTCTTTAAGTATAGGCATGATATCCTGAGGTTGCCAACGCATGTTGCACAGTGCAGAATAGATGTTCTGTGCATAAGAATCGTTGGCTTTTATTTTGTTTAAGAACCATTCGGTCCGACTCATATCTTCTTCTAAGTCTCTATCCATGTTAGGTCCATTCCTGATCATAAGCACGAAATAAGTTTTTGCTTTTTAATTTAATCATTGTGAATTCGCGAGGATCTACATAGCCGCGATAGATGGCCCAGGCTGGTTTGATCAAGTAAATGCTGTTGGCATTTTCCAACCAGACACGAGTACTACTAGCCACATATTCGTCGTGTACTTTGAAATCCATGTGTCCACCTTCGGCAGGTGAACAGTTAGGCATACACCAGTACTGCCACTGCTGTTCCTTATACCGGTTGGTCCTGGTATCTAATTCGTAATAGTAGTTCATATTAAATCTCTAGCTTTTAGTTTAACTATTAAAAATTCTTGTTCGTCGTAGGTTAAAGGACCTGGTTCATCATAGCTAAGTGCGTTATAGTTTTTAATAATTCTAACGCCATCTGCCGCTTCTTCCCAAATACGAGTAGCATGTCTCCAGGCCGCTTCAGCTAGGTTGCCACCCTGCTGATTCCTAATAACATAGTATCCACCACCTTTTCGATCGAATACAGAAACAGTTTCAGGAAATTCGTAGTAGTAATTCATTCAACCTCTTCGCCAAATTTCATCTTGAACCAAGCAAGTTCTTCGTCGCCCTTTAAATATAACATATAGTGATTAAACTTCATGAAAAATGACCAATACTCATTAAATTTGACATTGACATCTTGATCAAGGCCTACGCAATACCCGTAGCTTTCTGCTAACCACTTTCTAGCATCATGAAATTCAAGCATTTTAAACACTTGAATACCATGTTTATATAGTTTATTTTCTCTAGTTTCGTGTACGCTGTATCTCATTAATCTCTCAACGCTTCGATAATAGCATCGACACCGGTGCCATATTCATACCCCTGGTGTGGATACACAGCAATATTCCGCTCTCTGCGATAAATGTGACTTAACCAATGCCACTTACCGTGTATATCCTTCTTAGGCTTCCACGCAAAATATGATTTCCATGGACCTTCGGGCCCTCTAAATTTTATCCCCATTTGTTCTCGCAATTCTCTAATTTTCATCAGTGTGCTTTAGAAAAGGTTGGAGGGCGGTGCGAACACAGCCCTGTGTAGTACATACACCACCCTCCGGGCCTAACGGATTAGGCCGAAGCTGACAAAATGTACTTGCCGAAGCGTTGATGGAATTCATCAAAGTTTTTCAGCTTAGTAGGTTGGAACGGTAAGTTATAAGTAGTCAATGCAATACGAGCACCCATAACAACCAACTCAGTTTCAAAGTTCTTCATCATGTAAGCAAAGAAGTTATCTGCCATTTCATGGAACTTCTTGTCGTCTACCTTCTTCTCAACAGCGTCCTTGAGCTCATAGCACATACTGATTACCAAACTGTACATAGCCGATACTTCTTTAACATTAAGTTCTTTTTCTTTGCCACTCAAAATGTCTTCGGGCTTGGGCATACGACCTGCTACCTTACGATGACTCATAAACTTAACAGCAAGTCCTTCGCCTACAGTACCAGCAATAAGGTTAGTCAAGGTATCGTCATCGCTGTCTTCATCAGACAATAATTCACTGACAAATGACCATGAGCGTGGAGTTGCGAATGCACGACTAGCTGATTTAGGATCAAAGTCATTCAAGTCCTGTTTAGCAAAACTCAAGTAACCTACCACATCCTTGTGGATGTTATGATTAACTGCCCAATCCTGCCAACTAGCAAAGTCCACCTTCATCTCTTGGTGAATGAAACGATTTGCCAGCGGAGTTGGCATACGATATGTAACACCTTTATCGCTTTCACGATTACCTGCGGCTACAATAACTACATTGTCTGGCAACTTGTATTTGCCAATACGACGGTTAAGAATTAGTTGATATGCCGCCGCTTGCACACTAGGAGCCGCCGCATTCATTTCATCTAAGAATAATACTACGATAGGATACTGTGATGACAGTTCTTCGCTAGGCAAGTCAATTGGCTCAGCCCAATCCATTTTACCTAAGTCTTTATTATAAAACGGAATACCACGAATATCTGTCGGCTCCATTTGACCCAAACGAAGGTCAATCATGTAACCACCTAGTTCATTGGTAACATCTGCTACCAATTCTGATTTACCAATACCAGGTTGTCCCCATAAGAACAATGGGCGTTGATGTTTAAATGCTTTGAGCAAACTACGACGAGTTTGTACTGTTGTGACTTGTCTTGATTCTGACATGGGCTGTGTTCCTTATTAAATGATTAAAATTAACTACTAAACTACATTGTATAATATTGTTGATTATGCGTCAACCTTGGCCTCTGCCATGAAACGATCAACTGCCAACTGCTGTCTTGTATCCAGGATTTTGTAGTCCTTGACCATTCTTTCGATACCACTAAGACTGTCAACTCCTTTGCTGATACAGTATTCTTCGATTATTTCCATTGCATAATCTAAAGTTATTAAGTCATGTAAAACCATATACTACTCCTTAATCTAAACGACTACCGGCATAAGCACGGAAACCATATTTTTCAAAAACCTTTGCGGCCGCTTCTGCACCCACTTCTAAGGTATCGATGTTCTGCACACCTAGGCCTGCTGGATTCCAGATTGAATAAGCACCATTGTAATTCTTGCGAATACCTGCGGCCTTGAAAGCCTTGCCCAAACGAGTGTTGCCTTTGACACCGTAGATCTCAACCCAGGCAAAACCACAGGAGTACTGATCTACACCACCTAGCTTCTCTTGGAAGTATTTTTCAGCGGCTTCGCGAGCGGCCTGTTTAGCTTCGTTTACGATGTTGTTTACTTGAATGATATTATCAATCTGGGTCATTTCGGCTCCTATTTTTTAACTTAATGTAATATTATAACAAACGGATAATTTTGGGTCAACCTATTAAAAGTGTGGGTCCATGTATTCGTGTTTACCTGGCATCAAATAACAGTATTTGCAACCAGTTTGGGTATAATATACAGTACCATCTCGAGCTTCTTTGCGTGTATATTGACGTCCAGCATCTGTAAAAATAAAACGCTTGGTAATACGAGTAATTTTACCATCGTAGTAACGATCTCCGCCAATTCCGTGGCTAACATCATCACCAATTTTGTATTCTACTGTAGTCATTTCAGCTCCTTATTGTTTACTATAATACTAGTATAGCAAAAAGGGCATTTTGGGTCAACCTTTTGGTTGTGGCTTTTTTACAACACTATTTGAGCAAATTCTGGGAAGGTTTTGGCGAAATTTTCGCCTCTTACGGTGTCTAGCGCGGCGGTTATTTCTAGAAATTTAGCCCATTCTGCAGGATCAGCGGGCTGTTGCATAACACGGATTAAATCGTCAAATTCTGGGTCTGTGGATAACTTAGCACGAACAGCTTCTTTAGCTGAATCCGGCATGTTTTTAATAAACAGATAGGCTGGATCTACCAGCAGGTTCCAGAATGGTGACAAGGGCAGTATCTCTTTGACAGCGGCTTTGATTTCGGGTAGATAATAGACATTAAGTATTTCTACTGTACTGATAGAATCTATAAAATATTTTACATTGTGCTCTGTAAAATACTCCTGCCACCTAAGAACATTTTTCTTTACAGTTTCGTATTCTAGTCCATGCCGAATGTAGTCAAAGTGACTGCCAACACCGTCGATGCTGACACCTATTTCAACTTCCTTAAAGTCCTTGATGCAGGGAACTTTTTCCGTTAGGTCTACACTACCGTTGGTATTAATGTACAAAG